>Ga0209295_1000381_pt1 | contig 24101 bp, 24 predicted proteins | sample Porto_5metaG_FD_187428 | JGI IMG/M metagenome (GOLD analysis project Ga0209295, IMG submission 187428) | Marine algal microbial communities from Porto, Portugal - Porto_5 metaG (SPAdes) (version 2) | ecosystem: Host-associated > Algae > Red algae > Unclassified | place: Portugal: Porto... | reverse complement strand
TCTTATACTGAGCATAAACTGCCGCTCAATGTGTCGCTAAAGTGGTATTATCAGAATGATTAGAATAATCGTCCAATTTATCATAAAATGGGTGCCAATTGAGCACCATCTTGCTTATAACTTATAACTTATAACTTATAACTTATAACTTATAACTTATAAATGATCGACAGTGCTGCATAGCGCAAAACATAAAATATGTCATCTATAAAAAGTTGGCTACAATTATAAGCGCTGTGTCCTTTGCGAAACGACTATAAGTTTTGAGCCGTGTTAATGCTATAGTATTGATAATATAATTCTTTTATCATGTCCCTTGTCATGCAATATCCTAATATCTTATAGCGTATCCTAATATTATTTATGAACCATTTTAATGGTTTAATTTAGAGTTATTTTAATTGCGTATTATTTAATTGAAAACCATTTTAATTGAGAGTTATTTATGTTTGATACCTTAACAGAACGTTTATCGTCGAGCCTACGTAACATCGTCGGTACTGGGCAGTTGACCGAAGACAATATCAAAGACACGTTACGTGAAGTGCGTATGGCGTTGTTAGAAGCTGATGTGGCGTTGCCTGTCACTCGTGATTTTGTAAAACGCGTAAAAGAACAAGCGCTTGGTGCTGAAGTGCTAAAAGAATTAGCACCAGGTCAAGCCTTTGTCAAAATCGTACACGACGAGCTGACCGAAATGATGGGCAGCGCCAATCAGCAGCTAGAGATGACAGGCAAACCGCCGGTTGTCTATTTGCTAGCAGGCTTGCAAGGTGCGGGTAAAACGACTACAGCTGGTAAGTTGGCCAAATATTTACAAGAGCGTCAAAAGAAAAAAGTCATGCTAGTCTCTGCCGACGTTTATCGTCCAGCGGCTATCAAACAGCTTGAGCAAGTAGCCGGTCAGGTGAATGCTAAGTTTGTGAACTCAAGCACAGATGAGAATCCAATTGATATCGCAAAGCGTGCGATTGAAGAAGCCAAAATCCAATATCAAGATATTCTGATCATTGATACCGCTGGTCGTCTACATATCGACGATACCATGATGGATGAGATTAAGGCGTTAACTGCTGCGGTTAACCCATCTGAGACGCTATTCGTCGTCGATGCAATGACTGGTCAAGATGCTGCCAATACCGCAAAAGCCTTCAATGATGCGTTGCCGTTGACGGGTGTTATCTTAACCAAGACTGATGGTGATGCTCGCGGCGGTGCAGCGCTTTCTGTACGTGCTATCACTGGTAAGCCTATTAAGTTCTTGGGCCGCGGTGAAAAACTAGACGAGCTAGAGCTGTTCCACCCTGAGCGTATCGCGCAGCGTATCCTTGGTATGGGCGACGTACTGAGTCTGGTCGAAGAAGTTGAGCAAAAGATTGACCGTGATAAAGCCGAAAAAATGGCGAAAAAGATGCAAAAGGGCGGTGACTTCGACCTTGAGGATCTATTGACCCAGTTCCAACAGATGAAGAGCATGGGCGGCATGGCAGGATTTTTAGACAAAATGCCTGGTATGGGCGGCTCAGATATGCAAAAAGCCGTCGAAGACGCCAAGCCAGAAGAAAAAGTACGCGAGATGGAAGCATTGATTAATTCAATGACGCCATTTGAGCGTAAAAACCCTGATAAGATTAACCCAAGTCGTAAGCGCCGTATCGCTGCAGGTTCAGGGCGTGAGATTCAAGATGTTAACCGCTTGCTCAAGCAACACAAGCAAATGGCAAAAATGATGAAAATGATCTCAAAGCCTGAAGGCATCAGTAAAATGATGAAGTCTATGCAAGGGCTCATGGGTGGCGGTAGTGCTGGTGGTGGCGGCGGTCCATTATTTGGCGGCGGTCAGCAAGGTGGCGCTAAAGACGTGAATCCAGAACAAATGGCCAAGCAGATGGGACTGGATCCAAACAATATGCCAAGCACTGAAGAGATGCAAAAGCAAATGCAAGAAATGCAAAACCAAGCACCAAAGAAGTTCAAAACCCGCTTTTAGATAACAATTAGTTATTTTTAAGAAGTTTGATCAAAGCCCCGAAGCCAATGAAGCTTTGGGGCTTTTTATTGTTATCAGTTGCAGATAAACACTGATGGATAAAGTGTGAAAAATATAGAAATTAATAAAATTTGTGTACCCTAAATGCTATGATAGGCGCTGCTTCATTCTGTCAGTATTCTGATAGCGCATGAATGACAGATCGTTATAAAAAATTAGTAAAATCTGACAAATCAATTTAGAACGCCAAAAGTAAAAGCCGAGGTTGTGATGTTTTTAGCAATGGATACCGTGTTCGATCAGTGTTCGATCGCGATTTTAGATTCGAGCGGACAGGTACTGTCGAGCCATACCGAAACAGGAAAGCGTCAGCAGACTCAGCAGATTTTACCGATGATTGATGCTGCATTGTCTGAGGCGCAGTTACGTCTTGCTGATATACAGGCTTTAATATTCAATCGCGGGCCGGGTGCGTTTAGTGGTATCCGCATCAATACGGCAGTGGTACAGGCTCTGTCTGTAGCGCATGACTTACCTTGCGTTGGCGTCTCAAGCCTGCAAGCAATCGCACAATGTGCGTATCAGAAATACGGGCTGACACACCTATACAGCGCCCTTGATGCTCGTATGCAGCAAGTCTATTTCGGACAGTATAAGTTAGTAACTGACGACCAGTTAGGTCATAACATTATGCAGCCAGTATCGGCTGATGGTAGCGATAGTACAGAGCAGCTATTAGATTATGATAGCCAAACTGCACTTAGCCTGCCTATCGCGGGTAATGGCGCGACGCTGTTGGCACGACATGATCAGCAAGACTGCCATGAAGATGTTTGGCCAGATGCTGTTGTCATTGGGCAGCTTGGTATTGCTCAGTTTGCAAACGATGGTGGCACAGAAGCATCGCAGGCATTACCAAAATATCTACGAAACCAAGCTTGGAAAACACTTAAAGAGCAAGGCAAAGCATAGCTTTATAAATATGCTTTTTGCAGCGTCGCTTGCTGTCACTGGTTATGATAAATACTTTAACCATAACCAGTTTAACTCAATTGATAGCAGCTAGCTTTTTAGTGTTTAGCAAGCGCATACCAATATAAAATCAACGTTAATATAGGACAGCCAATCGGTCTGTTTTTAGGCCAGTTTGTTTTTAGGCCAGTCTGTTTCTAGGAAAGTCACTGTGGATATAGTTTTATTCGTTCAAGCTGTCATCATGGGTATCGTTGAAGGTATCACTGAGTTTTTACCCATCTCTAGTACGGGATATTTGATCTTATCAGCAGATGTGATGGGTTTCTGGACTAAAGAAAAAGTTGATTTATTTGTTGTTGTTGTGCAGCTTGGCGCTATTTTGGCAGTGATTTATGACTATTGGGGTAGATTGTGGCAAGCGTTGATGGGTTTGCTAACTGGCAAAGCAGAGGGTATGACTAATCCTAGACAGCTGGGACTGAGTCTGATTGTCTCTACTATCCCTGTGATGATTGTTGGTTTTACCTTTGCCGATGAAATCAAGGCTTATCTGTTTAATCCTATCGTCGTTGCCATTATGCTCATCATCGGCGGTCTGCTGATATTTTATGTGGAAAAGCGTCCTAAAACGGTCATTGCAGAAGAGGCAGAAGATGTCAGCATAAAAACTGCGTTGATGATTGGTCTGTTTCAATGTTTAGCTCTTATACCCGGGACGTCACGCTCAGGCGCCACTATTATTGGTGCGCTGTGGTTAGGTGTCTCGCGTAAGGCTTCTGCTGAGTTTTCTTTCTTTTTGGGTATTCCTGTCATTGTAGGGGCAGCACTGTTGGACTTAGTCAAACATGGTGACGTACTGACCAACAGTGAAGACTGGCTGGTGCTAGGTATCGGAACCATCGTGTCATTTGTGGTGGCGCTACTTTGTATTCGTTTACTTGTGGCATGGGTAAGTCGCCGTGACTTTACTATTTTTGCTTGGTTGCGCATTATCACGGGTGTTATTGTGTTGGTTGCCGCTTGGGGCTTTGGTTATCAAATGGCTGGCTAGATTTGCGTTATGATTTAACACGCCAGTAATTCATAGTGAAAATAAGCAGCAAATAGGATGATGGTTATGACCGATGTGCCCCAAACGTATGACGAGACAGGTGCTGTTGTACGTTGTCAGTTATTCTACGTCAATGACAGCCAGCAAGCACAGATTGAGAGCCTACAGTCATTGATAGCTGAGCATAAATTACCAATTATCTTAGATATAGAGATCGCTACAGAGAAATTAACTCAAAAGCGCCGTCAGCAATTGAGCCAAGCATCTACTCAGCCTATTTTATTATTAGATGATAAAGATAAGCTGTCATGGCTAAGTGATGGGCTCAGTGTGGCACCTGAGTGGGACAAGTTGCAGCGCCGTGTAGTGAGTGCTGGTCGTAAGTCTGAGCTGCTATTACAAGCGGCCAAAATCACATCAGATAGTCACGTTATTGATGCAACTGCTGGCTTTGGGCTTGATAGTTTAATATTGGCCAGTACTGGTGCCCAAGTCACTATGCTTGAGCAGCAGCCGTTGATGGCATTGCTGTTACTTGTAGAGCAGCAGCGTATGAGTGCGCTACCCAATTGGCAAAAGCTCATGAGCCGTCTACAGATTATTAATGCTGATGCGCTCAGCTATTTTGCGAATTTAGAAGCAGGCACCGTTGCAGATAATGCCACGGCAATCGATGTCGTCTATTTGGATCCGATGTTTCCAGAGGATAGCTATCAAGATAGTAAGACAGGTAAAGGGGCAAAAGTCGGTAAGCATATGCAGGCACTGCACCAATTGGCTCGTCCACCAACATTAGATGAAGAGCGACAGCTGCTAAGTAGTGCACAGACCGTTGTCAAACAAAGTACGCAAGGTCAAGGTCGCGTAGTCGTAAAGCGTCCACAGTATGCACCGTTGCTTGCTGATGAGCCTGCTAGTGAAAGCTGGCACAATGAAGCCGTGCGCTTTGATGGGTATTTTGTCTGACAGCTGCTGTTTGCGATAATAAATGTACGAGTGTAAATGTACGCAATTAGTCAGCTTATGTGTTCAAAGTTAATGGATTTAGGAGCAAGGAATGTCAGCGTTAATCATTTGGGTCATGGGTGCAGTTCTATTGTTGATTAATATCATGCTGCGTACTCGAATTCTTCGGCTTGAGGCACGGTTAAAAGAACTGAGTAATCCACAAGAGCAACTAGCATTTTTACGTCAGCAAGCTAAACAGAAAGACAAAGTCCCAGCGCTGAAAGCTTTGCGCAAGCAATATCCTGAGCTATCACTGATCGAAGCGAATAAATTATGGCAACAAATTCAGTAACTAGCCCCTTCAAAGATTAATTTAGTTGTTCTGAGCTAAGTATATAAGCGCACATAAAAAGTATTCAAACAATGATAATAAAAAGCCATGACATTTAAAGACAAGCTACAAGCCTACATCCAGCTAACCCGTTTTGATAAGCCAGTCGGCATTGAGCTGCTCTTATGGCCAACGCTTTGGGGCGTACTATTCGCTGCAATGGGTCAAGCGCAGCAGCAAGGAATGACGGCAGCGTTGCCAAGTATCAAGGTGTTCGCGATATTTGCTCTTGGTGCAATATTTATGCGAGCGGCTGGTTGTGCGATCAATGACTTTGCGGATCGCAAAGTAGATGGTCATGTGACTCGAACTAAAGGCCGCCCACTAGCAGATGGACGCTTATCTGGCAAAGAAGCTGTTTTTGCATTTTTAGTATTGGTGCTGTTAAGCGCCAGTCTGCTATTTTTCTTACCCATAGCCGTATTCTATTGGTCGCTTGGTGCTGTTGTATTGGCGTTTATTTATCCATTTATGAAACGCTATACGCACCTGCCGCAAGTATTTTTAGCAGCTGCTTTTGGATGGGCGATACCGATGTCTTATGTGGCGGTGCAAGGCGCTCCCGATATTTGGTGTTGGCTGCTATTCTTAGCTTATATGTGTTGGACAGTGGCCTATGATACCCAGTACGCCATGGCTGACCGTGAGGATGACTTAAAGATTGGCGTAAAATCAACAGCGATACTATTCGGTCGTTATGATGTGATTATCATCTCAATATTGCAGATGCTATTTTTGCTAATGATGGGCGTGGTTATGTGGCATTACTTTGCCCCGACTACATTAGGCGTAACGCCGGTATTTGGATTAGCGCTTGTTGCGATGATGTTTGCCAAACAAAACAGCGCTTGTGCCAGTCGCAATCCTTTGGCTTGCTTTCAGGCGTTCTTGGCCAATATCTGGGTAGGGCGCTATGTCTTTGCGCTCATCGCAGTTACTTGCATATGGACAACGCTAAATGGATAAGTTCGATAAATTGCCGAGGTTCAAATCAAAGAAACCGTCTGATACGAATGTGTCAGTCGTAGACTATCAAGCGAAACTTGCGGAGCATGGTCTGACTCGCGAGCAAGTTATCGCAACTGAGCGTAAGCTAGCAAAATTTGCTAATACCATGGATTCGCTAGTGCGAGTGCCTTTTACCAAGCAAGGAATGGGTGCGGATGCGGCGCTTTCGACCATTCCACTAGCAGGAGATTTGGCAGGATTGGCGTTGACCAGTTATGCATTTATATTAGGACGTCAGTTAGGTGTGCCTGCTCATAAAATGACGCCAGCGTTTAGATTGGCATTTATTGATATGGTCGTTGGTATCGTACCTGGCATTGGTACGCTATTAGATATCTTCATTCGCCCTAGCCGCAAGACACTGGGTATCGTGCACGAGCATCTACACCATGAGTATGGTATTACCGAAACCATGCATATGGATCGACCGTTTTTGCATCAGTCACTAGAAGACAAGCAGCAGCAAAGCCGTTTTGGGTTTTTCTGGCGCAATCCAATCGTTGCTTGGCTATATTTGCATATCCCTGATTTTCTTGGACTGCTAGTCATTGTATTTGTCGGTTGGGGGTTGTGGACAGTGATAAGCTGGTTGGTTGGGATGTTTGGGCAATCGACTGGGTTTGGTTAAATATAATCACTTATCAGACATCTCAGTAGAGACAATTCAGTACAGAGCAATACACAGAAACGAAAAAGGCGGCAACGATAATAACGTTTGCCGCCTTTTTTATGGTTTTAAATCGCGTATTGAAACAGAAGGTGGATTAGGTTTTATTCAGTGATGACTTCTGCTTCAGCACTGACGGCATCAAAGCTAGTGACTTTATTGTTTCGGATAAGATCAATAGTACCACCACCAGCATGACTGACCAGTTGGATACTACCGTCAGCTGATTGATAGGTAGGATTATTGCCTTGGCCTTCGGGTGCGCTTAAGGTCATTTTTGGCTGGTTGGGACGAGTAATGATAGCGTTAAGCATACCAGCTGCCGACGTCTCAAAGACCACAGATAGACTCTCACCTGCTGCATTTTTATAACGGACATCAGTGATTTGTGCGCCTTTGATAGCTTGTTCTGGGTTAGGTCTTTCAGCGCTATCATTTGCCGTGAGCGTAGTAACACCAAGATCTTTATCTAACTCTGTTAAGCTCATATCACGTTCTGAATCAGTCTGTACTACATTTTTAGCGTCATCTACATTGCTATCTTCAACTTCATCAACGTTAATATTAGTCGTTACTGGCGTGGTTTGCGTTGAGGTCTCAGCTGTAGTTGTATCAGTTGCCTCAGGTTCTGGGTCTTTTTGACAAGCAGTAAGTAGCAACAGACTCAAGAAAATAGCAGGAGCCGTATGATAAAGCAGTTTAGATTTTCGTAAGTCTAGTATTTTTGGGAGAGAAGTATTCATAATCAGCTTTATCCGTTAATAGCGCTCTACGTAAATGGGGTAATTGGCAAGGGTTAACCTGCTATTTATTGACAGTATATTATTACGTATTGACCGTAATCACCAGCTTACGCTGCCCACCATATTCTTGCAGGTTTCTATGCTCACATAAGTAAATCCCTTGCCAGGTGCCCAGTCCTAACTCACCATCGACAAGCGGTATAGTCAAGCTTACTCCAAGCATCATGCTTTTTAGATGCGCTGGCAGGTCGTCTGAGCCTTCTAAGGTATGGCGATACTCTGGCTGGTCTTCTGGTGCGATTTTATTAAGCCAATCCTCTGTATCTAGTCTAACATCTGAATCAGCATTTTCATTGATTGCAAGACTTGCTGACGTATGCAGCAAAAACAGATGAACCAACCCTACCTTGGCCGCGTGAGGTAACAGCTGAGAAATAGCTTCTTAAACCTTCGGAGTAATGATATGAATGCCGCGCGCATAGGCGGGTAGAGTAAGGGTTGTTTGGTGATAAGACATACGAGACTCACTTTATCTTTAGACTATCGGCTGCCATGCCACTTTCTTTATAGACATCATCCAGATATCGGCGGCTGGCCAGTAACTTATCAACGACCCCATTTTGGCTTTGGGTATTCAGCTTTTGTGAAAAATCCAAAATTGAATTTAACTGACTTAACACGACGTCATAGCTGGTGTTTTGTTGATTCCTGTCAATGATGACTGTTTTTGCATAGTGCTGATCAAGGCTTAGATAGTCAGTAATTAATTCTGGCACACGTGTCGCGATGAGCTTATTAAGGGTGAATAATTGCGATTCAGTGATTTCATTATGATGAGTGGATTCGTATTGCTGCCCAATATCATCCATCGTGGCTCGAAAGACCTTAGGAACTTGCTCATCATAGAGCAACTTAATAAATGGGTGATGAGCTGAAAAATTAATAACGTCAAGTTTGTTAGTTTGGCTATTCTCTACCTTTTCTCTTGAGGCTAGCTCTGCTTGAGACTGGATCGCGATATGATGCGCAGATGCTAAATACTCTTGATGACGTTGTATAGAGTCATTCTGAGTGCGCTTAGATTTTTCTTTCATCACAAAAAATACGGGCACGATAAGAATTAGGCTAAGCAAGATGAGTAAGGCAAAAAAAGACATGTCGGGACTCTGGCGTTAAAAAGGCTGTTTATCTTAAAAATAATTTTAGATTACAATATAACACGCTTGTGTTATGTTAAGGCAAAACAGAGGTCGATAAAAGTTGTCCCTCTTTACTGAATATTTGCTTATTTTAATTAAGGACCATGATGAACAATGACACGATTACTAAGAGTCAGCTAGCTGCATATAAGCCGACAACTGCATATGTCGGGACGTCTTGGGCAGTCATGCTGGTCGGTGTGCTTGCGTATCTACTGGGATTATGGAATGCACAAAGTATGTTATTGAATGAAAAGGGCTATTATCTAGCAGTGCTGGCGCTTGGTCTTTATGCAGCAATCAGTTTGCAAAAAACCTTGCGTGATCGTAGTGAAGGTATCCCAACGACTAATATGTACTACTTAATCAGTTGGGCGGCTTTAGGATTGTCTATTGCACTTATCGTGATGGGTCTAATGAATGCTGGAGGCTTAAGTCTGAGTGAAAAAGGCTTTTATATGATGGCATTTACCATGAGTTTGTTTGCCGCTGTAACCATTCAAAAGAACACGCGTGATGAGGCACAAATTCGAACCTTGACTGCTAGCCCGATGACTACAGTGAAAAATGATGGCAGCGCTAAAATTGCTCATCAAGGGGCACCTGAATCTGATTCTGGAAAATCGCTTTTCGGTTCGGTTAAATCTAGAATGGAAGGCAATGATTAGAGCTTTCCACTAAAATAAATAATTAAGTAAGTGGCGTCTGCAAACGTGTACGATTTGGTGATAGGCGTGCTAGCATCGCGGTTGATAGAGGTGTAAACGAGCCTAGCATCATATCTACTAACGCTTCAGCGCATAGTGGTGCAATGGCATAGCCTTTAGCACCCATCGCACTCATTACCCAAACCCGTTCGCTATCTATTAATTGTCCCACGATAGGGTGATAGTCAGGTGTTTGGGTACGTATGCCAGCACGTCCTTGCCATCCACTTATATTTGTCGGCACAACCGACGCTAACTCAGGAATGGCAGTGACCAGCTTGTCACGGCTAATCTGATGCTCTTCCTCACGAATATCCGTGTCCGTATCATTACGTATAAAGCTCGCCCCTAGTAGAAACTGAGGGCTGCACTCTATAACATCGTTTAATTGTCCGTCATCTGCTTGGGCAGTAAATGGCGTACAGTAACCACTATATTTAAGTGGTATTTTAGGCAGTTTTGCAAGTTGCTCAACCGTAGGCGTAAACCAAGACAGCTGCCCACGAATTTTACGGCAATCAAAAACACGCTCATCCAATTGATAACTCTCAAAAGCTGCGCAAATGACTAGGTTGTCAGTAGTTATAGTGACAGTATTGCGGTTTTCATCGATACCTTCGATACGAACTTGCTGCTCAGTCTCGTTGATTTTAGTCACTTCTAACTGCTGGAAGTGAATGAGTGGATGAGTCAGTATGATGTCTTTTAGTGCTTGTGGATTGACCAGGCCAGACTGAGGTAAATACAAGTTCTCTGATAAGTTCTGCTCTTTTAGGCCACTAGTAATCTGTGCTTGCTCATGCGATAGAGTGGTCGCCATCTCATCAGGATAGTCGGCAATTTGTTCCGTACCGATATTAGTTTTTATAAGCAAATCAAGGGCGCCAGTCAGTTCAAGTACCGGTGCTGTATTAAGCTGTACGGCTGTTTGATTAAGGTCTCTATATAGCCTGCCACTATATAAATAACCGATGGTATGCAGATGCTCATCGACATGGTGCATCGGCGTCATTTTGGGCGCAAGTAATGCTCTAGGATTGCCTGATGCGCCTGCTAAGGGCGCTGATTTATCTAATAAGGTGACAGTAATACCGCGATTGGCAAGCGACCAAGCTGTGAGCAACCCTGAGACGCCTGCACCAATGACGACAGTATTATCGAATGTGCTATCAGTCGTTTCCTGCTTCGCCTCGTGGCTTTTATTATTACAACTTTTATTATCGTTAGCGAGGTCACTACTTTCTGTATTGGTCATAATGGCCGTTAGCATTTCTCGCTTTCGACCAAAACCTCTGACTTTTTTAATTTGAAAGCCATGCTCTCTTAGTCCACGCTTGACGATACCTGCACAGCTATAAGTAGCGGCAGTCGTATGAGGGCGTGATAGGCGCTGCATTTGTGCAAAGATACTGTCAGCCCACAAGGTGCTGTTGCAAGAGGGCGCAAAACCATCTAAAAACCAAGCATCAATATAAGGCGTATGCTGGTTAAAGTGGTCTAATGCCAGTTTGCTTAGACTTTCTGCTGCATCACCAAGCCACATATCGACGGTTAAGTTATCATAAGAAAAATTCAAACGATGACAGCCTGCAATCAGGGGCGGATATGCAGCCAAAAGTGGCTTAATAAATGCCATTAATTCAGGCGCGCGCTCACCCCATAGCGCAAGTATCTGCGTCAAATCCGCTAGCGGTATAGGGAACTTTTCAGTAGTAATAAAATGCAGGCGAGCCGTTGTTAGTTGCGGATAGGTTCCACGTAATTGTCGCCATAATTGCCACGTTGCTAGTAGATTAAGCCCAGTTCCAAAGCCTAGCTCAGCAATCGTAAAGCATTGTTTTGGTGCCAGGTGTGCTAAACGTTCTGGTAACTGATTGTGCTCTAGAAACACGTGACGCGTCTCTGCCAAACCATCCGCATGAGAAAAATACACATCCCCAAACTCACCTGATACTGGCACCATATTGCCAGTATCATCCGTTTGCCAGTCAATCTTGGCAGGCGTGATAACGTTTAAGTGTTCAGGGTTTTGATGGTTAGCGGTAGACATGAGGCACTTCTTAGAAATATCAGAAACGGAAGCTCAACGATCAGCAGTGACGGATCAATGATATCGACATTTGGTCAGACACAGCGAAGTAGAGTAATGCAAGTCAGTGCGAGCACAGTATATGCTACCAGCGCTCACGGCGGACAAATACTAACCACGAGACAAAAATACCGACTAATAGACTGATCAAAACGGTAAACGCACCGTATAGAAACAATTGTCCTTTACTTTCGTAAACCAAGACATTTACTTGAGTCTGTAAATCGTTCACTTGACGCTGTAGTTGTGCATTACGGCTGAGCAGTTCTTGATTGGCAGCTGACAATGCTTTAGTAGATGGTTGCAACTGTGCCGCCAAGGTATCATTGATATCTAGCGCTGAGTTTTTTGTTGGTAAAGCGCGCGGCGCTACTGGCCCAGTCAACGGCAGCACTGCTGTCGGATCGGTTGCATCGACAGCAGGTGTTATGGGCGCAGCAGGTGCAGCCTGCGCCGAAACGGCTGTCACTAACATGAGACCAATCAGGGCACTTTTGTAGCAACAGGTAGGTGAAAAAGAGACTCTCTGAATCACGATGCAGCTACTTGATTGTTGCTATCAGTTGGTGCTGGCAATGCTTGAATAAATGGTTTGATATCGACATGACTATACACGCCATCACGTAAGTAAGGCTCATCGTTTGCCCAAGCCTGAGCCGCTTCGATAGAGTCAAAGTCTGCAATGATTAAGCTGCCTGACATATCACTTTTGCCATGCTCGATAGGCGTTGGACCTGCGATAACGAGGCGTCCCTCTTGGTGCAGCGCTTTTAAGCGTTCAATATGTTCAGTACGAGTAATCAGACGTTGTGCACTGCTATTAGCCACGTCATGACCAATGATTGCAAATAAAGACATGAGACTTCCTTAGTGAATAATAAAAAAGTAATGGTGAGCTTAGTATAAACGTCATAGCAATAAAATTGTGATTGCTGCCATGACAAGGCAACAGAAATTATTTTGTGGCTTTGTCTGTTAGGGCAGGGTTGAGATGCTTTTTCAACACGGCAAATTGAGCCACGACAAACACCAGCATAATCGGAATCCAGCCATAGGTCTTAAAGTTGATCCATGCTTCATCTGACATTGTGAACGCTGTGATATAATGTAGTACAGCCATTAGGGCAAAAAACAATGCCCAAGCAACGGTCAGCTTTTTCCAGCCGCTAAGCGTCAGGGTAAATACCTCTTTCATAGCAAGCTGCATCAATGGCTTATTAATAGCGGCACTGACGAATAGCGTCAATGCAAAAATACCATTGATAATGGGCGACTTCCAGCGCAAATAAATATCATCACGCAATAGTAATGTGCCGCCGCAGAATAAAATCGTTAATAATAAGACAACCCATTGCTGCTTATCAAACTTACCTTTTTGACGAATAAAATGAATGGCGTAAACGATAATAGTGGCGACGAGCAAAGCCCCTGCCGCTGCTAAAATACCGTTATAACGCGCCGCGATAAAAAAGGCAATTAAGGGAATAAAGTCTAATAATGCTTTCATAGCAAAGGGTATATCCAACAAAAACGTATGGGGTAGTTTACACGTCTACCGCACCAAAAAAAAGCAATCAACACGATAATCATGCGATATACGCCACCTACAGAGTAATACTTTCTTATTGCGCCTGATGACCATGTCACTGGCCAAATATAAACACGAATACAGCACCGATAACGGCTAAATCTACAGAATCATCAAGATTAACTACAACGCACATAATCGTAACAATGACTGTCTGCTCACTAGCTTTTATTCTACTCTTATTTTATTTAACACTTTAAGGCTCAGCTTATGAAAATCGACTTACATTGCCACAGTACTTGTTCAGATGGTACCTACGCACCGACCGAGGTCATACAGCGTGCCCATGCAGCGGGCATCAACGTATTGGCATTGACTGACCATGACACACTGGCAGGGATTGACGAGGCGAGAGACGCTGCCAGTACCTGCGATATGCAGATTATTAATGGTGTTGAAATCAGCTGTGAACATACATTAAGCGGTGGTTACGGAAAGAATAAATCCACCAATAAAATTATTCACGTACTTGGACTGGACTTTATTGATCGCGAAAAAATGCACGCAACGCTGCAGCAACTGCAAGACAGTCGAGCCACTCGTGGTCAGCGTATCGCTGAAAAATTGAGTGAGCTATTAGATATCAATTACGATGAGCTATGGCAAGCAGTGCTCGATAAAGCAGGCGGTAACCCTCAAGCAGTCGGGCGCGCCCATATTGGACAGGTATTGTTTGAGCGCGGTGAAGTCAAAACTATTCAAAAAGCCTTTGACAAGTACCTAGCAGATAACAAACCTGCTTATGTAGCAATCGAGGCGTTGACGATGCAGCATGGTATCGAGCTGATTCATGCTTGCGGTGGCAAAGCGGTGCTCGCACATCCCACGCGATATCAACTATCAGCGACACGCGTGCGTAAACTGATCGAAGAGTTTGCGCAGCTTGGCGGAGATGCTTGTGAACTACCAGCCACTAGTGAGCCGATTAGTACTCGCAGAATGGTCGACCGTAGCATTGCTGAGCATGGTCTTGCGGCATCTATTGGTAGTGATTTTCACGGTAGCAACATGCCTTGGCGACGTTTGGGCGATGTTCCTACTTTAAATGATGATCAGCAAGGGGTTTGGGAATCTTTTGCAACGCTTGCTTAGTGAATAGGATTTACCTTTCTACAGTTGCTTCTAATAAGGTTACTTCCAATAGCGATAGGGCCTTATTTGTCATGATAAATAAGGCCAAGAATGGGTAAGTAAACAAAATTGCATTAATAGAGAAATTATTGGGAAATAAATGCGTAAAATAGATTGATAATAGGGCAAGAACTTGTAACACTTGATATGAAAATTTCAGAGCGGATAATATGCTTTGGCTTTGATTTTAGCGCTTATATATTCAACTCACTTACACCTTTAATGCATTTATACTCTCTGTGGTAGCCCTTCTATGGCTGTATCTATATCCCATCTAGGTTACAACAAAATCTCTCAAATGATTTTTGAGTGGCAGGCTGCTGACCGAACATCGCTGATGGCCTTATTTATCGTATTAGAAGTGTCGTTGCATTGGTTCTGGTGCTTGTATGTCTGGTGGCAGCAAGATGCATTAAACACCTATGTGAACATACATTATTTATATCCATTATGGCTTGGGATTAGCTTTGTTGGATTGTTCTTTTTATGCATGGTCAAAGGCTTATTTCACTCAAGCAATGACAACGACATTGTCTTAAGTAGATGGCAGATAGCTTTGGTTTTGGTTTACACCGCCTACATTTCTACTGTTATTGTGATGATAGGGTACAGCAGTCTGTTTGCAGGTGTCTCGCTCGTCGGCGGCGCTATGCTTGGCATGATGCTGATTAAGCGCCGCTATGCTTGGCGTATGTTTTGGCTGCATATTATCTTAATGCTATTAGCGATCATGTCACCTTACTTTGGTATCAGTCTGCCTAATTTACGCCAATTGACCGTCATTCATCCTATGCTTGAGAGTCATAACTATCTAACTTATAACGAGATTATGGCTGCTGAAAATGCGGTTGCTGCGTTAGCTTTTGAGAACAACGTCTTAAATTGGGATAGTATCAACGAGCTACAGCGTTCATCCGCATTTTTTTGGCGGTCGACGCACTTATATTTGGCATTACCAAAAGCGATTTTTATCGTCTATATGTTCCGTGCCTTGCTATTGGTATTAGATGATAGTCGGTTTGAGACCCTGCGACACGCTAATCAGGACGAGCTTACTCAGCTTAAAAATCGTCGCTACGGTCTGAAAAAAATGAAGTACGCTTTGGCTACTGTGCGAGAATATCAAGACTTAAGCGTCATGCTGTTAGATTTGGACTGGTTCAAACAGATTAACGATAATTATGGTCATGATGTAGGTGATCAGGTTCTGATTGAAATCTCACAGACACTATCGCAATCATTAACAGATAAGACAATCATCAGTCGCTACGGCGGCGAAGAGTTTTTAATTGTACTACCAGACACAAAGCACGATAGTGCTATGATGATAGCCGAGCAATTACGCCTCAATATTGCTGAACATGTCATGAAGATTGAAGGTCTGGCTGATTTTAATGTGACAGCAAGCTTTGGGCTATATACTTTAACTCATGAAGAGCGAGATTGTATCGCGCAAGGCTACAAAACTATTACGCAGCAAAAGACCGTTACTCGAACGTCACCTCTTATCAAGCCAATTGCTACTCAGCGCGCGGAAAGCCAAATCGCTTCAATGCAAAAGCTGCCTAGTGATATCTGCCAGCGGCTTATTAGCACAGCGGATAAGGCACTATATGAAGCTAAGCACCGTGGTCGCAATCAAGTTGTCAGTGCAAATGAGATGTGGGCTGAAAAAGAAGGCGGTAAGCAATCGCTTTATAAAAGTCGCTAGCTATTAATTATTGGCAATCAGCCATACCGCTAAGATTGTGTAAGTATTATTAGTATGGCTGATATTCTATTGATTAGTCCAATTGAGGCTTCTATTTAATACAATCAAGACGCTAATTGCTGTACCAAGCTTGCGAGCACACTTGTGGCAAAGCTACCCGTCGTCAAAGTAAAGCTTAACACCAGAGTCTGATCGTCCGACCATTCCCAACTTAAAGCCTCAAGCGGTAGACGTAGCGCTCGTCTTTGCGCCTTAATATCACGCTGCTCTAATCCAGTTGCTAGTTGCATAAGTAGGGGGCTGTGTTGTACTACCTCGGTCTCTAAATCTGCAGCGCTACCGGTAACTTTATCGTTACCCATGCCCCATAGCACAGCCGTTGGGTGAATATCACCACTATCAATACGAGCATGCAACGTATCATCTAGTGTCTCACTAGTGAATATCGAGCCTGAACCATCTAAATTAAACACTTCACCTGCTAGGCCAGTGTTCCAGCTGCCATTACGCACTCGCGCTGCCAATATCTCATTAAATATCAAGCTACGTGCAGCAGACAATTCCATCGTATTTTGCTCGCGCGGGGCACGCTTACGTTTGCTCTTTTTTGGTTGTGGGCGAGGCTCTCGCGGTGGACGAGCAAACAGTGATAAAGCCTCTCTGACGTTGTTACCCTGACGACCAAAACGCTGTGGACCAAAATAATTGGGTACGCCGTTTCTACCAATGCGCGTTAGATGCTGCTCGACGGCCTCTTTTGCAGATTTTGCAGATAGTAGTTGCTCGGGTGATGCGTTACTTCTGTCACAAACATTTTCGTCACTAGCGCTCGCAAACTGAATATCACGTAAAGTAATGACAAACTGATTGGCACGGTGCGTACCGCGATTGAGTTTTTTATTGTGCCAATGCTGCGCAAGGATAATGACAGTCTCATTTTCACCGATATCTACCGGTGCAAAATCAGTAGGTGGCAATTGCTTCTTTGGTATGCGAAGGCTAAACCACTGGGTCGTCAACGCATGACGATCCTTCAACCCTGAGTAGCCGATGTCACGTAATGGAATGTCTGCCCACTCTGACAGTAGTTTCGCCAGATAAGCAGTATTCATGCCTGATTTTTCGATATGTAGCCATAAATGCTCACCTTCACCAGTGAAGTCTAACGGCAATAGCTCATTAACGATAAAATCAGTCGTATTGGCTTTATAAGTCGCTTGCTGTATCGGCTGCAAACTTGGCTGTGGCAAATTTGCAGTATCTGTAATAGCAGCAATATCAATATGAGCTAGGTCAATTTTCTCACTGGCTGTTTTCTCACTGGATGTTCGTTCATCAACGTTTTGAGCAACAGCTGTTGGATCAAGAGTAGCAGCTTGGCTATCTAAACTATCTTGAGAAATAGTTATTTCGTTTTGATTATATTGAGAAGTCATAAGGTCGTCTTTTATTTTGTTTATTAATAATGATTAGAAGTAAAAAGAGTGCGGAAAGCAAAGTCGCATAATTACGTTTTGCAACGCAGCAAACATACAAAAAAACATCGTGTGCGCGGCGCTCTTGCTACTATCAATGCATAGCATATTAAAAATAATAGGATAAGTTGAATTTGTCTGGTTGGTTACGGTCATTTTCAACCTGCTGTCATTAGACATCATTATAACTGTTAAGGAAGCATTATGACCGACGCAACGATCAACACAGTCACCATCAGTAAAGCGGATATCCCAAGCGGTGGCATGAAATCATATAAGCAAGAAGACGATAGTATCATTTTAATCACTCGCGATGACGATGAGTTCCGTGCATTCGATGGCAAATGTCCACATGCGGGCGCAGACTTGGGTAACGGATTACGCTGTGGCAATCGGGTAGTTTGTCCTTGGCATCATGCAACTTTTGATAGTAACGATGGCTCACTATTAGAGCCGATAGCGACAAAAGGTTTGACCCAGTATGAGCTGACTCATGATGGTGATAATCTGACAGTCGATACCTCAGCTCAGGTAACGAGGCAGGTCGAAAATGATAAATTAACTGACACCCATACTATTATCGTTGGTGGGGGCGGTGCAGGATTTATGACAGCCGATCAGTTGCGTCAGGGTGGCTATGGTGGCAAGATTACTTTGATTAATAAAGAGGATAAAGCTCCTTACAACCGACCTTTATTATCTAAAGCGTTTTTGGCAGGCAAGGTGGACGAGGAGAAGCTGCTATTGGGCGGTGCTGACTGGGCGGATAATAACAATATTGAGTTACGCCTCAACCAAACGGTTAGTGAAGTGCTACCCAATGAAGCGACTGTCGTCATCGAAGATGATGATGGCAACAGCGAGCGACAAACTGCAGACTTCTTGGTCGTCGCCACTGGTGCTAAACCAAACTTACCACCTATTACAGGTGCTGAGATGGATGGCGTATATACACTACGTAGCATGAGTGATGCCAAATTAATTAAAGCGGCCAGTCATGATCAGCGCGTGGTAATCATTGGTACAGGTTTTATCGGTATGGAGACAGCTTCGGCATTAGCACAAGCAGGCACGACAGCTTCTATTACAGTGGTTGGGCAAGGTAGCCGTGTGATGGGCAATATTGTCTCTGAAACGGTGAGTAATGCCTTAATTAAGTTGCATGAAGAGAAGGGCATTAACTTTGTGTTTGACGCAACCGTCAATGAAATTACTAAGGTTAATCGTCAAGTGGACAAGGATGGAGATAATAATAATCAGGCTTTCTCGAATGTAGGCGGTGTCACGCTGGCGAATGGCGAGCATATTGATGCTGATATCGTGATACTGGGTACTGGCGTGTCACCACGTACAGAGATATTGAGCGAAGTTAACGATCCAGATGGTGTACAAGTCGATGCGCATCTACAGCTGCGCGATGGCGTCTACGCGCTGGGTGATATTGCAAAAGCTAGCAGTCAAATGGGCCGTATGCGTATCGAGCATTGGCGTGTGGCGCTGCAGCATGGCATGGTCACAGCAGCTGCAATCCTAAATGACGACAGTGTCGATTCACTGGAAGCGCGTATTCCTTTCTTTTGGACCATGCAATATGGCAAGAGCCTACGCTATAGCGGTCATGCCGAGACACCAGATCACAATATCCTACTTGGTACGCCAGATACGCATGATTATATAGAATACTATTTCGATGATGAAGGCGAAGATACACGGGCTAGTGCAGCAAGTACGCTTGGACGTGATAAAGAGCTGGTTGCTTTCTCTGAGCTATTACGCCGTGGTCATGCGCCGACACGTGCGCAGCTTAATGCAGGTCTTGATATTATTGAGCAAGCGCATGCATTATCGCCCTAGTACTATCAAACAATAAGTATTAGTATCTAAGCTGACTTGGTGATCTAAGTCAGTTTTTTTATATGAGTGAAAAAGGAAAAATTATAATATGAGCGAAAATAATATAAATAACAGCAATATAAAAACAGACCACTTTAATAAAGAGTCGGTATTTTTGCGTGAAGCGACATTAGAGGATGTTGGCGCACTTGAGCAGTTATTGAATTGCTGCTATCGGGAGACGGCAGGTTGGACCAATGAGGCCGATTTGATCGGTGGTATTCGAACCACACCAGCGGAGCTTGCTGCTGTAATCAATGATCCTAACCACTGTTACTTTGTCTATCCGAAAACCACAACAGGCGACCGTGATGGAGAAGAAACAGGTGAGATACTCGGCTGTATCGCTGTCGATATCAAAACTGATGCTGCCTCGAACAAAAAAGCCTATATCGGCATGTTTGCGGTACATCCAGTGCTACAAGGGAAGGGTGTCGGCAACGTGATTTTACAAGCGGCTGAGACCTTTGCAGATCGTCATTTACAGTCACTGAATCAGCCTAGCCGTCTGACTATGTCTATCTTAAGTCATCGTCCTGAGCTTTTGGCTTACTATCAGCGCCGTGGTTATCAGTTCAATGGTAATAAAATGCCGTTTCCAAACGATGGTAATAACGGCGAGCCAAAGCGTGATGATTTAGAGCTATTAGAACTCGAAAAAGTCGTTAGCTAATCAAGTTGGCTTAGTAAAAAACAATAAAAAATATTCTATCTCGCTCAACCCCAAAAATGACCAAAGGTCATAAACAGACCAATACTCAGCAGCACAAATGCCACGATGATTAAGCGCTTGAACCAGTTAAATGCTGGCAAGCGCGTGGCATTATCATCCGACATCAGATAAGCGAACAAAAACAATAGGCTTGCTGCCAAGGTCATGATACCAAGCCCAATTGGTAGTATAAATAAGTACACCTGCCACACAGTCATCTCTCAACGGTCAGTATTAAGCGCATCATAACAGCAACAGGATTGCGCTGTCAGTATGCCTTACTTTAAATTTTCCAATACAAATAATTTATAGAAAATACAGTAGTCATCAGGGCGATATAAAAGTAATGAGCCAGCTTTAGACCTACGAAGCTATATGTTTGCGTTATGACTGACAATAAAAAAGGACGCTCAAATGGCATCCTTTTTTATAATAGCTAAGACTAAGAGAAACGTTAAACAGTGAGCTTAGCGCATCGTCACAAACTCTTCTGAGCCAGTTGGATGGATGGCAACCGTATTATCAAAGTCAGCCTTGGTCGCGCCCATTTTAATCGCAACGGCAAAGCCTTGAATCATCTCATCGACGCCAAAACCAATGCCATGTAGGCCAATGACTTTTTCGTCATCGCCCAAGCATACTAGCTTCATGGTGCATTTTTGACGATGTTGAGTGACCGCGCTATACATATCGGTAAAGCTTGAGGTATAGCATTTAATGTTTTCTTTGCCATAGCGTTCCACCGCGTCGATTTCAGACAGGCCAATCGTGCCGATAGCTGGGTGAGTAAAAATTACCGTCGGTATCAACGAGTAGTCCAAATGCTCATTAGACTTATTGTTAAACAAACGCTCAGATAAGCGGCGACCAGCGGCAATCGCTACAGGCGTTAAATCTACGCTGTTTTCGATAATATCACCGACTGCATAAATACCATCGACATTGGTGTTTTGGAATTTATCGACTTTGATTTTACCCGTCTCGGTTGTCTCGACCCCTGTCACTTGCAGATTGATTCCATCAGTCGATGGCGCGCGACCAATCGCCCAGATCAAGCAATCGACAGTATCGATACAGTCTTCACCGCCATCGTTGGTAGTCAAATCGAGGCTATCATCGTCATTTTTATTGATTTCATTGATCACCGTATTAGTGTGTAACTTAATACCAGCTTGTTCCATTTCTATCAGCAAAGTCTCTACGATAGTATGGTCAAACGTACGGAGTGGCGAGTGTTTGCGTACATACAAATGCACCTCGGCACCCAGACTGTTTAGCACGCCTGCAATTTCGACAGCGATATATCCTGCACCTACAATTGCCACGCGTTTTGGCAAGTGATTTAACGCAAAAAAGCCGTCAGAGTCGATGCCGTATTCTGCGCCTTTGATATCTGGCTGAATAGGATGACCGCCGGTAGCAATCAAAATATGGTCAGCGGTAATCAGCTCGCCATTTACTTCTACGGTATTGGTATCGACAAACTTGGCAAAGCCTTTGATCACTTCGACGCCGTTTTTAGCCAAGTTATTGTCATAAGCGCGGTGAATGTTTTCGATATATTGTTGGCGGCTCTGTACCAGCTTTTGGAAATCAAAACCTTTAACATCGACATCAAAACCATAGTCTGGCGCATATTTATGGATGGCTTCAGCCACTTGCGCGCCATACCACATTACCTTTTTGGGAACACAGCCCAAATTCACACAAGTGCCACCCAGTTGGTTGGCTTCGATAATGGCGCATTTTTTGCCATAGCTGGCTGCACGGTTGAGTGACGCGATGCCGCCGCTACCGCCGCCAATAGAGATATAGTCATAATGTTTGGTCATAATACGGTCTCTTTATTAAATTGTTATTGGTGTTGTTTCTGACTCTACTGTAATGGGTCTTATCATCCATCTTACAAGTTTTTTATGGTTAAGATGTGTTGAATCGCTTGACTATAAACGGTATTTAATTAAGAAAAGCCTAGCATTTAGATATTTAAATCCACTCAAATCCACTTATACAATAGGACGACGTCTATAAAATAACAACCCCGGAATAGACAAACCAAGCACCAATCCTGAGGTCACAAATAGAGCTTCGAACAAATACACCATCATTTGGCTAAATAACTCGTCTGAAAAGCCAAAATAGCCGATCTGTACCATACTGACCATCGCCTTATAAGCGGCGATACCGGGCATCATACAAATGACGCTAGGCGAGATGAGCGCTTTGGGCGGCAGAGTATATTTCTTAGAAAAATACACACCCAAAAAGCTGGCAAGCATCGCGCCAAAAAAACTGGCAACCACAATATGAATGTGCTGATAAACGAGCGCTGTTTTTAGACCAAAGCCAAATGCAGTCATCAGTAAACAAGGCAGTATATAGCGTTTGGGTACGCTAAACATTAGCGTCCAACCAAGGGTAATGATACAAGACAGCACAACGGTCTCAATAAACCACATCTTAAAACCCCCAGTGCTGTATGCGAAGTAAAACCAGTGCCATTACGATACCGACGCACGCGGATAAGGTCAGCATATAGGTAAAGACCGCACGCCCAACGCCAATATTGACATAGCCTTTTAAGATATCGGACAAAGAGTTAATCAAAGGAAAGCTGGGCACCAATAGCAGTACACTGGAGGCAACAGCGATATCCGCATTATTACCAATATCAAAATAATAGGTCGTCGCGCCAATCAGTGAAGCGATAAATGCGGTCACAATGACGGTGATAAAAGGGTTGAAATGATGTTTGGCCAGATAGATACGGGTAAACATCGCCACCATACCAGCAACGAATGTCACCGCCGTAATCGACCAACTACCGCCATTCAAATAAGCAAATGCGGCACAAGACGCACCAACAAATATACTTACGAGCCACGTTGGATATACGGTCTTATCCAACTCATCAAAGGCAAGGGTCGTGAGGTCAATCAAGTCATTATGATCGACAGTGGCTTCGGTTTTATTAACGATTTGCTGGATTTGTACTAATAGATTGACGTTGATGCTCTGATTAATCGTGTCTCTAGTAGTAGTGATACAGCGCTCGTCACAGATAGTCGTCAGGGTAATGGCGTTAAAGTTCAGCGAACATTCGACGCTATTCATTCCCAAGGCAAGCCCTAAGCGTTTGGACAAGTCCACTACCACAGCAGACTCGGCGCCATACTGCATAAGGAGTAATCCACAGCGCACACATAGTCGAGTAATGCGCTGCTGCTTTACGTAGCTGATAGAAGTCATGGGTGAGATACGCAGGTTGGTTGGTATTGATACGCTATTATAAAGGGTCTGGGAGTGGATAGGGTAACGATACGAATATAGCAAGGTAACGATATAGTCAATCCTCTATAACAGGGTTGCAGCGTTAACCTTGTTTGAAGTATCACAGTTACATCTACACTCGGTTGCCTTGACTCTCTTTTAAACTGAATCAACGATAGCGTCATTCACAGTGCTGATTTGCTACTATTATAAAGCGTAAACCCCTATCGCAAGGAGCATAAAATGCATATCGCTATTTTGACATTGACGTTTTCATTGCCCGGCTGTGGCTCGCTAAAAGAAAAGCGCCAACGTATGGGCGGCTTGCACGCGCGTTTTGGCAATACGCCAAGCGTCGCAGTTTGTGAGAGTGGTGAGCGCGATCGACATGATACCAGCGAGTGGACGTTTGTGATCGTTGGACTGTCTAAACGTGAGGTCGAGTCGCAATGTAGTCAGATTGAGGAGAAGATAGAGCGTACAGTAGATGCGCGGGTGATGAATGTTGAGAGAGAGTTTGTTTAGGTTAAACATTAATTAGCTTAAGTCTGAA
>Ga0209295_1000378_pt1 | contig 24335 bp, 11 predicted proteins | sample Porto_5metaG_FD_187428 | JGI IMG/M metagenome (GOLD analysis project Ga0209295, IMG submission 187428) | Marine algal microbial communities from Porto, Portugal - Porto_5 metaG (SPAdes) (version 2) | ecosystem: Host-associated > Algae > Red algae > Unclassified | place: Portugal: Porto... | reverse complement strand
AATAAGCAAATTACAGAAAAGCCAACATATATACGTATTGGCACTGAATATTACAAAATAGTTGAAATCCCATTATTTAGTGGCGATAGTTTAAAAACCATTAAAAAATGGAAAAAAGCAGAAATCATTACTGACGAGGGTAGAGATGCATTGGATAATATTAAAAAATTTGATGGTTTTTGTTTTATTCCGTCACACACAAACTATCAGAAAGAAATTAAGAATTTTTACAATCAGTATGAGGAAATAGATATAAAGCCTAAACCGGGGGATTTCACTATGACAATAAATTTTCTAACACATATTTTTGGAGAGCAATTAGAAATAGGGTTGGATTATTTAACAATTATCTGGCGTCATCCCACACAGATACTACCCATTCTATGTCTTGTCAGCGATGAGCGACATACCGGCAAGACAACATTTCTAAACTGGTTAAAACTCATTTTCCAAGGCAATATGACCATTAATAAAAATGAAGACTTTAGAAGTCGATTCAATGCCGATTGGGCGTCTAAATCCATAGTCGCAGTAGATGAAGTACTCTTGGACAAAAAAGAGGATAGTGAACGTATTAAAAACCTTTCAACTGCAGTTAGCTACAAGACAGAATCTAAAGGTGTAGACAAGGTAGAATCATTTTTCATCGGTAAATTTATATTATGTTCTAATAATGAGACAAATTTTATCCAAGTTGATGAAAAAGAAATTAGATACTGGGTGATTAAAGTCCACACCCTACCGCAGGTTAATGGGGACCCAAAATATTTGGACAAGCTTCGTTTAGAGCTGCCACATTTTATCGACCATCTAAACAAGCGAAAAATTTCCTCTCCTAATAAAACTAGAATGTGGTTTACAAAACAACAGATACACACTGCTGCTCTAGAAAAACTTGTAAACGGAAACAGAACTTATTTAGATAAGGAAATACAGGAGATAGTATTAGATGATTTTATTAAGTACGAACTTGATGAGATAAGTTATTCACTTGGAGATTTGGTGGACAAACTCTCAAAAAATAATATTAGGACGTCCACGTTTAAAGTTTCAGATGCGTTAAAAACAAAATTCGGACTTATAAGTACGAACGGTTCATATAGCAAATACAGCCTAATATTAAATAACAAAAATGAATATATTGTATTAGCAGACAAAGCAAAGGGTAGATACTTCACCTTCTCAAAAAAAGAAATTGAAGAAATGATACAATAATACCTGTTGTAATGTTGAATTAAACTTTAAACCTATGTACGCCAAATACTTAAAACATAACTTTTAGTCAACAATGAATCAACAATCAAAAACACGTATTAATATTTTGTGTGTTGACAAATTGTTGACCGAAAGTTTATCTTCAATCTCCTTGTCTCATTACTCTCATTATCTTATTCAACAATTCGACAATAAAATTTTAAACTCACGATATTATAACTAAGTGCGTGACACAATTGTTTACAGTTTCTTGGTAGCAATCAAAGCCTGCCATAGTTCTCACGTTTAAAAACCATTACCTACCCGGATATCCAATGTACTAACCACAAATAACCAACAATTACCCTAGCCTACCTTAAGTCCTGCCCTGATATAAATTTCATCCAACATAGCAAACCCTAAGCACTATTCTGAAAAAACCTGACCTAGCTTAACCCTACCTTTAAATAACACTTAACTACTCCAAACAAATTCAACAAACTAACTTCACTCAATCATCGCAATTTTAAATATCAAAAATTCATCCTACTTATAATTTCTAAATTTAATTTCTACGGTTTTCCGTAATTTCTATTTTGAATAAATGTATAACTTGTCATCTTTAAGTTGTACCAAAAAATCCCCCCCTTAAAATTTTGCTAAATTTATTTTTACATTAATTATATACCACTATAGCTCACCCATAACCAACAAATGCAAAAAATTAATACCTATACACAAGAGCTAATGAATAAAACTAAGGAGTACCTAACTAAAGAGTACCACTTAGAAGCTTTAAATCTTTCTAATTTTCAAGCCATCAACTTCTATTTAATGGATAAGGCCATTAACAAAGAAGAAAACTTGTTTATTGAATCATTTGATAAAGAGTTACCTGCATTATCTCAATTTCCTGCGGTGTTATCGGTAGCGATTTCTTTGTTCTTTAAAAACTTTTGTGACAACCACACCATTTATAAAAAGGGCGACGTCTTGCAGTACAACAAGATGCGTTTTGAGATTAAACTTGTTAAAGAAGATAGCTATATAGTATTTGGTGGAAAAAAAGGTCAGGAATATAAAAAAACGGTAAAGTGTTCACAAATTGGAAAATACAAAATTGTAAATGCAGGATTTACAGGGCGCAGGGTAAAAGTAGGTTTCGGTGCTTACGAGAAGTTTTACGATTTAATATTTAATGAAAGTAATAACTTACCATCACAGTTCAAATATAAGTCTGCTATTATAATGTCTAAAAAAGAGTTTGACGAAGAATTAAGAACTCAAAAGTACATTGATATTGATGTAAAAAAAGCTATTCCTATGCGTTGGATAGCACGTTCTGGAGCAGAGAGTTGGAATCATATTCCTGTTGAACCTATGATTTACTGCGTACCTGATTACGATACGTTACAAACCTATGTTTTAGATAAAGGTATTGATATAGAAACACTTGTAGTCATAGGCAAAAATAAATACAAAAATGATATTAGTACTAAAATACGTTTAGCACTTAGAAATGAAGATATACCTAATTGTATCATCTTAGGTAGCGAAGGATTTAATGATGAACAAAATCAATTCCTAAAATGGAAATGGACTTTTCCTGAGTTTGAATATTTAGAGGATAAAGCACCTGGCGAAATAAAAGTAATCAACATTGAAGATGCTATTTTTCAAGAAAAAACAGATGCTTTAATGACCTATCTAAACACACTTGAAAAGGAAAACAGTATGTCCTTACTCAATGTAAAACGATTACGCAGATTCTTATATGCATTGGTTTTAGCAAAGCCTAATGATAGTCGCAATTTATCGCAGGTAGAGTTTGTACATCATTTAATCAAAAAAGTGGCATCAGAAACTATCGAGCAAGATTTCTATGATTTAGAGTTGGATGATTCCGCTGTACAAGAAAAATTAAGGTTACATATTGATGCTATTTTTGCCAACTTCAACAACAATAAATTAAAATATCTACAGCAATTAAATTTTGTCGATTACTTGATTGTTCCAAAACGATTAGTAGAAAATTGGAGAGAAGAATTTAAAATAAAACATAACAAAATTTGCAGTATTAAAGAATTCAAATTACTGCAAAACAGTTTGAAAGGAAGTGCAAAAGTATATGTACTTAGTCTTTATAATAATGGGAAATCCTACGATGAGATTCTTGATTTTGCAATCAATTCGCCACATCGTTTCCTTTTTATTTCCTATCCAGAAGAAGGTAAGGTCATAAAAACGTACTTAGATAAATATGACAATAGTCTTATTACTGAGTACCAGTCTAAAGACCGAAAAAAACTCACAGCATTAGACTTTAAAGTAAAACTTAAAGAAGTTGTGGAAAATAAGTCCTTAGATGATATAATGGATGGCTTCTATACAAGAAACGACCGTTCAGAACAAACCTATGATTATGAATCACACAAGCAGGTTAATTATCGTATCAATTTTCAAGGAAGTACAGAATCTTTAGTATACGATGGTTCAAAAACGGTACTGATAAAAAAGAATGGTAAATGGATTAAATCAAAGACCTATAATGTATTACCAGGAGATACTGTAAGAGTTTATAATAATTTATCTAAAGAACGATTATTTAGTATTGCTTCACAAGAAGATAGTAACGGAAGATTCCAAGAGGTTGAGAAAATGTCTATGCTTTGGAAACAGGCATTGTCAAGATACTTTTCAAACAGGATAGGAAAAGATAGATATTATGATAAAGAGCGATTACTAAGTTCGCTTAAAGCGAAAGGAAGTAAAATAAATAACGTTGTAACAATTTCTAAATGGCTTAATAAAGAAGATAAAGAGCGTTTTCCGCATAGTGACAATGAATTAAGAGCAATGAAAATGTTGTTTGATAATGAAACACTTAATAAATCATTTGTAGAATTATTAAAGGTAAAACGGTTTTATCGCGGCTTAATGATAAGTTTAGGTAGAGACCTTAGTGATGATGTTATGGATTACATCGTTTCGGATGGAAAAAAAACAGGTAAAATGCTGTCCAAATTTCAAACTGAAGAAATTCAGGCTTTCGTAAAAAGTGCAGCACCAATAAGAACAATAGAAAGTAAAGCAATCACAGAAGATGAAGAATCAAACTGATGACATAGATAAAAAAGCAAGGCAAATATTTCAAGACCGCATTCAAAGAGGAATGATAGGTCCTGGCTCTGATATGTGGGGACTTCCCGATGAAGAGGAAATAATTTCAGATTATCCATTACCAAGATATTTTAGTGGTGTATTATTTCCTAATAAATCAGTGACACCAGAAACACAAGGAGAAGAAGATGATGCAGCGTTAGAAAGTGAATCGTTACCAACGGGTGAAAATGAAGAAGAAGATACCGCTGATAACGAAGAAACAGAATTTGAGGAAACTAAGGATTTAGGAAAAAAGAAGGAAGAAGTAAAAATCAAGAGGCAAGATTTTAATTTAGATACAAATAGTTTTTTTCCAACCAATATTGGAATTACAGTTGCATTAGACAAATCAATTAAAGAAATAAATATTGAATTTTCCTTTGGTTTATATACCCAAGCAAAAGCCGAAGAAAGAAAAATTAAGATTTCTAAGGCTGGTTACGATTCATTTTTTGAACAAGGTATTCCATATCCGCTAACTTTCCGTGATGCACTCAAGTACGAAGATGGTTATATGTTTCTGAATAGAGAGCTTAAAGGAGAACAGAAAAACCCTGAAAGAGCTAATGGAGAATATGGACAGTTTGATGAATTTAAAAACAGAAAGAACTTAATAAGGCAAACCGAAGAAGGTGGGTACTTTTCTGCATATTATCATATCGGTAAATTAGAAAAATTATTAGGTAGAGCGTGGAAAAGAACGCCTTTTACCTTTAAAGAAACTATCAGTGTAAAAAAATCCTTTAAATCCCCTATTCCCTTTAACTTCCCTACTGAGATATACAAACGAACAGATGCAGGCTACAACATTAAGGTGTACGAGGATAATAGAGCAAGATTTGTGAAAATTCAATTAGTAAATCGCTCTGAAGACCATCCGGCAAACCGCTTTTCCAATAGGTCAGAAAATCTAAACTTCAAATCCCTATTTCAAGGAAATATAAAAGTTCAATCCGAAGGTTTAGTTGAGTATAAAGATAATAGTCTCAATACGTACGCATCCGATGATGAAATTAGAGATGAAGAAGCGGAAGAAATAGAGTTAATTTATCGAAATATCAAAAGTTATGGTATAGGTCACAATTGCTCAGTAGTATGGAATGAGAATACAAAAACGGTACAATCTACATTCTTACCAGAACAGAATATTAATGACGTAATCAACGAATTTGAGGACAGCAGTTTAGACAAAGCATTAGATATGCGGAATCTCTCTATTTGGGGACTATCCAAAGATGAAATTAAAGCAAACTTAGTAGATTTTGTTGCCAGTTATCAGCAATGGATCAATAAACAAATACAAGAAAAAAACAAGCTCAACCCAAATGAGAAAGTAGTTGCAGAAAGAGTAATAAAAAGACAGGAGCAAAATTACAAGCGACTAAAAGACAACATCAGTTTATTAGATAATGAAATGGTGTTTGAAGCCTTCCAATTAGCGAATACAGCAATGCTCATACAGTTAATCCTATCTAATGACAAAAGATTAGGAAAGACTGAAAAAGACTTATTTGAGATTGATAAATCAATCAATGCTCATAGACTTATTTACTTTGAACAGTATGACACACTTAAAAATTTAGGCTTTGTTCCTAAATATAGACCGTTCCAGTTAGCTTTTTTATTACTCAGTTTAGATGAAATAGCGCAACCTGAAAAGCGTAAAGCAAACAATACTGTTGACCTTATTTGGTTTCCTACAGGTGGTGGAAAAACAGAAGCATATTTAGCGGTAGCAGCATTTACAATAGCTTTTAGAAGAATTAGCAATGAAAGTGATTATGGTGGTACAAGTGTTATTATGCGTTACACATTACGCTTATTAACAGCACAACAATTTGAACGTGCATCTCGCTTAATTGCTACTTTGGAGTTTATGCGTTCTCAGTCAGAATTTAAAGACGTTTTAAAAGAAGAACCTATAAGTATTGGTTTATGGGTTGGACAAGCATCAACACCTAACAAGGTTGCTGGAGATAATGGTGCAGGTATTTTGGTTTCTCAAATGGACGAAGAAGCATTAAAAGGAGACAAAGGAAATCCTGAACGTAAAAATGTATTTCAGATTAGTAGTTGTCCTTGGTGTGGTACTAAATCAGTGTCTAAAGAAAAAAACACTAATGGCGTAACAATCTGGCGATATGGCTTTAAAGTAAATAAAGGCGAGTTGAAAGTTTCTTGCATAAATAAACAATGTCATTTTTACGAAAAGTTACCTATTCAAGTAGTTGATGAAAACCTATATAAAAATCCACCAACATTATTATTTGGTACAGTAGATAAATTTGCAATGTTAGCTTGGCGAGAAGAAGCTCATAATTTCTTTAAAGCAAATACGGATAACGGATTACCACCAGACTTAATCATTCAAGATGAACTTCACTTATTAAATGGTCCTTTAGGTTCAATTACAGCATTATATGAATCTACCATTGAGTTATTATGTACTAAAAACGGTATTGCACCTAAGATTATATCATCCACTGCAACCACAAGAAATACACAGTATCAAATTGAAAAACTATATGGTAATCGTAAGGTTAATATATTTCCACCTTCAGGTATAAATCATAACGATAGTTTCTTTTCAAGAGAAAGCACGGAAAGTAAAAGGCGATATATAGGTTTTATGCCAACAGGAAAAACATCTATTGACACGCAATTACAACTACTGGCGCATCTTTTTGTATCTCGTCTTGAAGTCTATAGAAATAAGGAAACAAAAGACTTTGCTAATAATTACTGGACAATAGTATCATACTATAACAGCTTAAAAGACGTCGGTAAGATTTTTAATAAAGTAGGCGATGAAGTATCAAACTTTACATCAACATTACAATACCGTTTAGAAGATTTATTCAACCCTATCGATGATTATAGATTCAATTTTGCAGGTATATCATCTCGTACAGAAGAACTAACAAGTCGTGTAGAAAGTTCACGTATAAAATCGATTCTCAAAGAATTAGAACTTCCTTTTGACGAAAAAAATATTGTCACAACAGACAAAGGTTATAGATACTTAAATGACGTAGTTGACTTTGTTTTAGCTACCAATATGATTTCTGTAGGTATTGACATCAGCAGATTAAATCTGATGCTAATCAATGGTATGCCTAAGAATATTGCAGAATACATACAAGCATCCAGTCGTGTAGGACGTAAGACAAACGGTTTAGTAGTGTCCTTATTAGACCCAAACAGAGCAAGGGAAAAGTCATATTTTGAACATTTTATCAACTTTCATCAAACATTTTATAAATGTGTAGAGCCTTTAAGCATCACACCTTTTACAGAAAGTACTATCGATAAAATGCTTACAACATCATTAGTTGCATTTGTACGTAACACATATCCTAATCTAAACAAGGACAACGATGCTTCTAATTTTAAATCCGCTTTCGCAAAAGCGTATAGAGACTTTATTGAACAACGCTTTGGTGCGAATAATAAAGAAATGATGGTCTATTTTGAACGTAAGTACAAAAATGTTGTTGAAGATTGGGAAAGCAAAGCAAGAGCCTCTAACGACTTAAAATATAAGAGATTACTTAAAAGACCGTCAGACAAAATTGAAAGCGCAATAGATTGGACGGTAATGCAATCAATGAGAGAAATAGATACCGACACGTTTATAAGAATTAAATCTAATTTTGAATGGCAATAAGAAGAAACAAAAAAGCAGCCGATAATAAGTTTGTTAAAATTCAAACACGAAAAGCCATCAGTTCTTATGGTGGTGCAGGTTCTATTATAGAAACGCCATTTGGAGCATTAATGATTGATAGATTTGATGAGTGGCCATTTTTCCATTTTAATAAGCAAGATGGTAAAACATTTATTGATAATTCATACCATATCAACGACGAACGCTTATTACAGCGACTATCTCATAAAGATGGATTCGAGAAATTAGAAGCATTTGTATATGTACCTGATAATGTATCATCTTCAAGTAGAGCCGATATTCCAGAACATATAAATGATACTATAAGTGCATCATTTTTTCCAAAATGGTTTTATTGTAATTCTTGTAAAAGATTTAAGCACATAAAAGAATGGTGGCGAGAATGGGAATTAGCGAAACCCAATGCAACTAAAAAAGAATTTGCACCACCTAAATGTGGTGTTTGTTATGCAAAACGAGGAAGTAAATTTGCACCAGAATTAGAACAAGTACGTTTTATTATGTCTGCACCTACAGGAGATATAAAAGAAATACCTTGGGAAAGATGGAACAAAGCTCAAAAGGCTGTCAAAGATGAAGATTCTGAAAACGGTTCCGTAAAATTAGATTATGAAGCATTGTGTTGCGAAAATCCAGATTTACGCTACACGAAATCAACAAAGTTCTCAGATTTAGCAGGTATCAGCGTAAAATGTATGAATGATGGTTGCAGTCATAAAGGACGAATAATGAATCTTTCTGGTTTGTTTGGTTTACGGGAAAGAAAATACTTTTCTGAAGCAGAACTTTTAGAACGTCAGGATGCAGGTAAAGAATCAAAGGTGCTTTTCAAACCTGTAATAAGAAGTAGTAATAGTGTCTATTATCCAATCCTAGTGTCCAGTATATTTTTACCAACAGATAAAGGAGTACGAAATAAACATATTGAAAAAATTCAACGGTTTAAAGAAAAAGGTAAAGATGCACAATTTATATATGAAGCATTAGAAGAAGAATATGCTGTAGAACAAATCAAAAAGATTTTAGAAAATGACAATGACAACAACTATATACCAGAATTGGAGTATCGCCTTTATGAATATAATTTCTTAGTAAAAAACCCTAACATCGACTTTACAGATGAGGATGAGAACTTGATCTTTAAAAAAGAAAAATTAGAAAACTTAACAAATTACGGTTTTGAACAATTAATAGGTTTAAGGCGTATTAAGATGACAACGGTACAAGTAGGTTATACAAGACAAGAACCATTAACAAATGATGATTTCTTCTCAGAAATGGACGAAACGCAGGTACTTATTGAAAAGAAGTTTACGTCTAAATGGGAAGATAAAACCAAATATCTACCTGCAATTGAAAGTTTTGGAGAAGGTATTTTTATTGCTTTATCAAATGATAAGATTGCTAACTGGATAAAACAAGCTGAAAACAATAATGTATTCAAAAAGAAGATAAACAAGCTATACACTAATATTGAAAGTCACGCATACCGTTCAGTAAAAGAGAAGTTCGGAATGACAGTAAACAGAGAACATTTGATACGTTTTCTATTGGTGCACACACTCTCACATTTGTTAATTAAAGAATTAGAGTTTCTTTGTGGTTATCCTTCAACCTCATTAAATGAAAGATTATTTATAGATAAAAATCAAATGCAAGGTGTGTTATTATACACTATTGCTGGAGCGGAAGGGAGTTATGGTGGTTTAGTTTCACAAGCACCAGAAGGAAGGATGTTACGCCTTTTAAAATCAGCATTGAGAAGAGCAACTGATTGCGCATCAGACCCAATTTGTTACAACACAGATGATGGTCAAGGAATAGGAGGTTTAAATATGGCAGCTTGTTACAGTTGTACACTTATCCCAGAAAATGCGTGTGAAGAGTTTAATTCATTTTTAGACCGTTCAATACTTATAGATGAAGAATATGGGTTTTTTAAAGATTTGATTAAATGATTAAAAAGTACACAGCAAATTACGCCTATACAAATCCTAATTTTGTAATACAAAATTTGGTAGATGGTACAATCGACAATGACTTGTATCAAGTAATCTGTGTACTCAAAAACATATTACAACGTGGTTTTCCAACAACTTTATCCAAGTATTTACAGGAAGAAATAGGTACTATTCACGAAGAAGAAAACTTTCAAGACCGTTTTCTTTTTACAAATAATCAAAGACAAAAATGGTATGATACTATTAAAGGAGATTCAGAAAACAATTATTATCCTGCATTAGAGTTTTATGAAAACATCATTCCGAAAGATTTTGGAGAGTATGCTTTTATTAGTTCACTAACTATTCCTGAAATACAAATTAATGACTTAGTTGGCGAAGAGAACATCAACTTTATCAATCAACAAGTTGATTTCTTTATACCAATTGCCAAATTAGTTATAGAAATAGACGGTCAACAGCACAAGACCGATGATGTTCAGCGTGTAAATGATGTAATTCGGGATGGTTACTTAATTCAAAAAGGATTTACTACAATAAGAATTGATACCTCAGAATTAAAAGACGGTACATACATTCTTAAAGTTCAACAAATAATTGGACACTTAGAAAGATTTGAAAATATCTTACAACATTACAGAGCTACCTTTGAAAAACTACAAAATAATCAAGTAAGTGAACTTGAAAAAAGAACAAAGCTACTACCTACAGCTATCATAAGATTCCAAATTTTACTTCTAGAATTATTTTCAAATAACTACATAGCACTTGAAGAAAACAATACTATCCACTTACTGTCAAATGAAGATATAGGTCCTTATGCAAACTTAGCTTTAAAAGACTTGAATATTTGGTTGAATAAATTGTGGCTCTTAAAGCACAAAAAACCATTTCCAAAAACTTCAATTAATATTATCGAAGTTTATAACGAAGATGATTTTAAACCATCTGCTAAAACAATAAATGTTGATTTTTCATTATTTCAAAGATTTACAGATAAAGCCTTATTAAATAGCGATATTCTTTATGTCAGAACAGATTACTTTGATGTAATTAGAGAACGTAATCATTTTAGGGTAAGTACAGCAGCACCAATTAATTACAAAATAACTAAGGATGATGAAGAAACTTTAGCGTTTTTTCTTCAAAACATTTTTGGCAAAGAAAAATTTAGAGAAGGGCAGTTTCCTATAATTGAAAATGTACTTAATCGTAGAGACACCATAGGTTTACTACCTACTGGTGGTGGTAAATCCTTATGCTACCAATTACCTTGCCTACTACAACCAGCAATAAATTTTGTTGTTTGCCCTATCAAGTCATTGATGTATGACCAAAATGAAAATTTGGAAAATATGTTAATTACGAACATAGCATTTATAACAAGTGATTTAAGTACAGAAGAACGACGTAAAAGAGAACTTGGGTTTGAAAAAGGACATTATCTGTTTGTGTTTATTTCACCTGAAAAGTTCCAGATACCAACATTTAGAGATAAAATAAGGGCTATTATAGCTGCGTACTCAATGGCTTACGCTGTTATTGATGAAGTACATTGTTTATCAGAATGGGGTCACGATTTTAGAACGTCCTACCTAAATCTGGCAAAAACAATTGACAGCCTAAGTCCAAAAGACATTGATGGAGAAGGAATGATTAAGTTTATTGGTCTTACAGCCACCGCTTCTGTTAATGTCCTAAAAGATATTAAGATTGAATTTTCAAGACAAAAACAAAAACTTGCAGATGATAATATAAAATCACTTTTAGATTATAGTAGAGCAGAATTGAATTTTCATATTAAAGAAAGCCCTAATAAGAATCAAGAATTAGTCTCGCTTTTAAATGAGCTTGCGGATAATGAGAATTTAACGGAAACTGAGGAAAAGGCTGCAATAATTTTTACACCTAACGTAAATGGCCCTATTGGCTGCTACGCAATATCAAATCAAGTAAATAGTTTATTTCCAGGTAAGGCAAATTGGTATTCTGGAGAAGTTCCACGTGTCCACGAATATGACAATCAAGGCAATCGTACAGGTAGAAGAATTCCTGTATTAGAACCTGAACAATTCATTCAACATAAAACAGAAGTTCAGTTAGGGTACAAAAAAAACAAATATGCAGTATTAGTTGCAACTAAGGCTTTTGGTATGGGTATTGACAAAAGTAATATTCATTTCAGCATTCATTATGGTCTTCCAAGTTCGGTTGAAGCATTATATCAAGAAGCAGGAAGAGCCGGTAGATGGGATAAGTTAAAAGATGAAAACAAAGACAAACAAGGACATTGTTACGTCCTTTATTCGCCAGAGAGCATAAATAATGATAGAGTTCAAAGGCTATTTAATAAAAACACAACCTTTGCTGAAATGCGTCAAATAAATGACATAGCTGGATGGAATGGTAAAGATATATTTAAACAGTTGTTCTTATTTCTACAAGGACAAAATGATATTCAAGAAGATTTTAATATTGTTTTAGGTGTAATCAATAATTATTTCCAACCAAACACTACTTTAAGAATATTTTGGAATGATGCATACAACAGGTTAAGGATTAATAAAGATACTCTTCAAAAAGCAATTTACCGCTTAAGTTTATTGGGGATAGTGTCAGATTGGACAACAGATTTTATAAACCATTTTGAAGTTGCATTTAATTCAAAACAGGAAGAATCAATATTGAAAAATTTATCTGGTTACATAAATAAATACGAGCCAGACCGTGATGTTGCAAAGGATATTGTTACAATTGAAAAAGATACTTTAATAGAAAAATCAGTATGGTTTTTATTGAATTGGATATTTGAAAACATTGCATATAACCGTAAGCAATCGTTAAAAACTTTGGTAGATTGGAGCAACGATTTTAAAGATAGTGCAACATTTAAAAGACGTATTGACAACTATTTTAAATTCACCGAATCAACTTTTGTATTGCAACATATATCTGAAAATTCATTGGACTATAAACAATGGTTTGTTGCTTTAAAGATTGTAGAAAGAAACGTTCAAAATGAAATAGTTAAAACAATATACTTACCAGCAATACAAGATTTAGAAGTACGTAAAACCTATTTTGAAAACTTAAGAGATAGCATAAGTCGTTTTTTAGAAAGTAATCAAAATAACACAGGGTTAAACTTAGTTAGTGGTATAGTTAGATTATTTCTTGATGATTATAATGACCTTGATGGTAAAAATCGTTTTGAAAGTGCTATCGAGAGTATTAAAAACAACAACTTAGATATTGTTGTACAAGAAGAAATATTAGAACATATAAAAGAAATTGGTAATCATCTTAACGAGGATGGTCAATATGCTTTATGCCAATCAATAACAATATTTTACCCTGAAAAGCTGGAGGAATTAGCAGACTATTATGGTTTACTGGATTTATTAAACAATGCTTATCTGGAAAAAGTAAATAATCTTAAGAAAATAACAAGCCGACTATATGAGCAACTTGAAAAAATTTGAGGAAACACTTGGAAATTTAGACTTAGAAGTGAATCGTTTAAAAGCAGTATCACAAGCATATGCGAAACTAGAGAACTTGATAAAATCAAACGAAATTATTCTAGTAAAATTTAAGGAAAATAATACAGAGTTTATTAGAATAAGAGAAGCTCATAGCAAGCATCTTGAAGAAATTCAAAACAATTTTAAAAAAATTGATAAAACTATACACCATGCTGGCCAAGACTTAAATAGTGCTATTGATGAAAAAAGTGAATTAATTAGAAAAGACAATAAGGAGTTTTATAGAGATTTAGAATCTACTTTAAAAATTAAATTAGAAGATAATAAATCACAAATTAAGCAACTCATAGAGAGTGAAAGAGTCCAAATAAAACAAATTATAGAGAATGAGAATTTACACATCAAAAAGATGGTTGAAAATACCGCCAAACAATCAGAGGAAAATCTCATTAAAGCTTTAAATATTCATTCTGAAATACATTCAAAGAAAATTAAAATATTAACTTGGTTAAGTTGGTCTAAGGTTTCAATAACATTAGCCATATTAATAATTTTAGTTTTAAATTTTTATTTAAAAGTTTAAAACTGATAGTATAAAACTTTTAAAAAAGTACTGTCGCTTATACAATTAAAGCTTCTTATAATTAAACCTTTTAATTATTTATAAAAAAAGAAACTTAAATTGTAGCTACCATAAAAAAACCATAACCGACCCTAGCTCACCCTTAATTCTACCCTAAAACAACCGTCACCTACCCTAAGTTCTACCCTGAAACAACCGTCACCTACCCCAGCCTACCCTAAGTTCTACCCTGAAACAACCATCACCTACCTCAGCCTATCCGAAGTGCTACTCTAAACCTACCATCACCTACCCTAGCCTACCCGAATTTTAATTCAACCTAATCGATTCTTTAGTCTATAAAGACTTTTATGAGTAAATTTCTACTCTATTGTATAAAAGCAAACCAAAATCATATACCACTCTTACATTTTTTTCTTTCAGTTAATTAATAAGCTTACGGGAATCCGTAAATAAATTACTTAATATTTATAGACTTTAGCAATTAGAAATCAACTAACTCCAAACCAATCGTAATTTCACTCATATAATTAATACTTCGTTTTATGAACTGTTAACACAGCAATCTTAAAGCAGTATATTTGACATAGAAATAACTAAATATAGAATGTCAGAAGAACAGAAAAAACTACTTGAAAAAAAGTTGTGGGATATTGCAGACCTTTTAAGAGGTAAGATGGATGCAGACGATTACCGAAACTATATACTAGGGTTCATTTTCTTTAAATACCTTTCTGAGAAACTGCATATATATGCGGATGAGATTTTAGCCCCTGACAAATTAACATATGAACAGTTAGATGAAAACTCAGACAATGGCAAGCAGTATGTAGAAGCTGTTAAAAAGGCTTGTGTAAAAAATCTTGGATACTTTCTAAAGCCTTCAGAACTGTTTACTTCAATTGCCCAAAAAGGAAATAACCTTACAGAGATTGAAACCAACGATAATGATGAAGCTAAGCAATTTTTTATCATTGAAGATTTAGAACGAATTCTTACCAACATAGAACAAAGTACCATGGGTACAGAATCAGAAGATGATTTTGTAAAGCTCTTTGAAGATTTGGATTTAACTTCTGGTAAGTTGGGTAGGACGGTTAAAGCACAGAATGAGATTATAGCTAAAATAATTACTCATTTAGATGCTATTGATTTTCAATTGAAGGATAACGATAGCGATATATTAGGTGATGCCTACGAGTACTTAATAGGCGAATTTGCAGCGGGGGCGGGAAAAAAGGCAGGGGAGTTTTATACCCCCCAGGAAGTATCTACAATTTTGGCGAAAATTGTAACCACTCGTAAAAAGCGTATTAAAAGTGTGTATGACCCAACATGTGGTTCTGGCTCTTTATTGCTACGGGTGCAAAAAGAAGTTGATGATGTAGGTATGTTTTATGGTCAAGAACTAAACCGTACTACCTATAACTTGGCTCGTATGAACATGATTTTGCATGATGTGCATTATTCTAAGTTTGATATAAAACAAGAGGACACTTTAGAAGAACCTCAGCATTTGGATATTGACCTAAAAGCGGAGGCAATTGTAGCCAACCCTCCATTCTCCGCAAAATGGAGTGCAAAAGGTATTTTTAGTACAGATGATAGATTTAGTCAGTATGGTAAGTTAGCACCAAAAACAAAAGCAGATTTTGCATTTGTACAGCATATGATTCATCATTTAGATGAAAATGGTATCATGGCAACCGTATTGCCTCATGGGGTACTATTTAGAGGCTCTAGCGAAGCGCATATACGACGATACCTCATAGAAGACCGTAATTATATAGATGCTGTAATAGGTTTACCTGCTAACATCTTTTTTGGTACAGGTATACCTACCTGCATTTTAGTCATTAAAAAATGCCGAGAGGTAAATGAAGATGTGTTGTTTATAGATGCTAGTAACGAGTTTGAAAAGCAAGGTAAAGACAACAAACTACTACCAGAACATATTAGTAAAATTGTAGATACTTATACAAATAGAACTGTTATTGATAAATATAGTTATAGAGCTACCTTGAAAGAAGTTGAAGATAACGATTACAACCTAAACATACCACGATATGTAGATACGTTTGAAGAAGAAGATTTAATTGATATTAATGCAGTTTCAGAAGAAATACAAGCATTAGATACTGATATTACAGAAATTGATAAACGTATCGCTTCATATTGTAAAGAGTTAAATATTAAAACACCTTTTTAGATTATGGAAAAGCAATTAATACCACAATTGAGGTTTCCAGAGTTTCAAGATTTATGGAGTTTTGATATTGTTAAAAATAGAGCAAAAAAATTAAAAGTTGGTTTTGTTGGCACTTGCGAACCTTTTTACACAGATAAAGAAAGTGGTATTTTATTAATAAGAACAGGTAATTTAAAAGGTGTTGATATTGTTTTAGATGATGTTAAATATGTTACTTCAAATTTTCATCAAAAAAATGTAAAGTCTCAAATTTATCCTGATGATTTAATCCTTGCGAGACACGGTGGTAAAGGTGAAATCTGTTTAGTTCCAAAAAAATTCCCGACCGCAAATTGTTTAAACATTGTTATTTTAAGAGTTGATAATTCCGTTAACAGTAAATTTTTTCAATTAATTTATGGTTCAACTTCAATTCAAAAACAAATAATTGCGGTAACAGCAGGTAGTACACAAACTGTAATCAATACGAAAGAAATAGGTAAGTTAAAGTTCAAATTTCCCACCCTTCCAGAACAACAAAAAATAGCATCATTCCTAACAGATGTAGATGAAAAAATTACCAAACTAACCAAAAAGAAAAAGCTTTTAGAGCAATACAAAAAAGGTGTAATGCAAAAAATCTTTAGTCAAGAACTACGGTTTAAAGATGATGAGGGTAATGCCTTTCCTGAGTGGGAGGAGAAGAAGTTGGGACTCATTGGTTCAATAATTAGTGGTTTGACATATAGCCCCAACGATATTAATGAAAATGGTGTCTTGGTGTTACGTTCTTCTAATGTAAAGAAGCGTTTAATATCTTTAAATGATAATGTTTTTGTAAATGTTGAAAAAGGTAAGTATAACCCTGTAGAATTAAATGATATTTTAATTTGTGTTAGAAATGGTAGTAAAAGATTAATAGGCAAGAATGCTATTATCAAAGAAGAGCATATTGGTTTGGCATTTGGAGCATTTATGACAGTTTATCGAAGTAATTATAATCGATTTTTATTCCATTTTTTCGACAGTCAACATTATAAAAAAGAAGTTCATAAAAATTTAGGTGCTACTATTAATTCTATTAATGGAGGTGATTTAAAAAAGTTTAAAGTTCCTTTTCCTTGTGAGGAAGAACAAACTAAAATTGCAAATTTCTTGTCAGATATTGATTTAAAGATTAAAGCCTTAGGTGCCAAAATAGAAAATAGTAAAGCCTTTAAAAAAGGGTTGTTGCAACAAATGTTTGTTTAAGATGAGTAAGGTGAACAGCTTAGAGGATATTCATAGAAGGTTTAGCACTAGTCATTTTGGTGAAGATGAATATTATACAGGTATTACCGATACCAATATAGATTTTGAATTGCAATATCCCTTTCCCTATCCTCTTGATAAGATTTATCCAGAGGGAGAGAGTAATAAAGTTAATATCTCATTTTCAAACATCGTATTTAATAATATTATAAGACTTACCGATACCGATACATTTTTAAATTTTGAGGACTGTCATTTTTATGGAGAAGTTGATTGCACAAATACCAAGTTTTTAAATAAAATAAGATTTAGGAATTGTCACTTTCACAAAGAAGTGAAATTCATTAACACTACGTTTAATGACCTAGCGGATTTCTACACGTGTCACTTTTATAAAAAAATGATTTTCTACAAAACCGACTTCATGCAAACGGCTGTTTTTTCTGAAGTCGAGTTTCATGAAAACGTACTTTTTACATATACTTTAATAAATAAGCTCATAATATTTAGAGGTACAATATTTATTAAAGGGTTAGACTTATCCCTGTCTATTCTTTCGGGTAATGTGAGTGTTTTCGATATACAATTAGATGACTATGAAGTTTTAAGTGAGAAACTTAATAAAGAGGGTTATGAAAAAAGCGTTTCCGAAATAGGTGATATTCCAATTAAAAATAAAAGAGAGACTTTTAGAATTTTACGTAAAACATTTGAAGTTAACTCAGATTACATTCATTCTTTAGATTACAAAAAACTAGAATTACATACCTATGACAAAATATTAGACCAGAATATCAATACTGGGGAAAATGTATGGTCAAGTAGGTTCAATAAATTTATCCTAACCCTTAATAGAAAATCAAATTTATATGGAACCAGATTTGAGTATGGAATAAGGTTCACTTTTTTAATTGGGCTATTTTTCTTTTACTTTTCCTACATAAATTTGAATACGATAGAATTTGCAGCACCATGTCAATGGTCCTATGGACTATTTGAAGATTTCAGCATAAATTTTTTAAAGTTCTTGAATCCTGTTCATTCAGTTGATTATCTTGGACAACAGCATAGTCTTCTATTCTATTTTTTCGATTACTTAGGTAGAATATTTGTTGGGTATGGTATTTACCAGACAGTCCAGGCTTTTAGAAAGTATAAATAAATGACAACACAACCAGAACAAGTATTAGAAAACAATCTAGTAAGTCAGTTAATTGGTTTAGGACATAAAGCGGTTACCATAAAGTCAGAAGAGGCTCTGGTAGGTAACTTGAAAAGCCAGCTAGAAAAACATAATAAAACTACCTTTACAACCTCTGAGTTCGAGCGTATTCTTATACACCTATCCAAAGGAAATATTTTTGATAAAGCTAAAACCCTACGGGATAAATACGTACTGCAAAAAGACAACGGAGACAAAGCCTTCATAGAGTTTATTAATCAAGATTTTTGGTGTCAGAATGAGTTTCAAGTTACTAACCAGGTCACCATTAACGGTAAACGAGAAAACCGTTATGATGTTACTATCCTGATTAATGGGTTGCCATTGGTACAGATAGAATTAAAGCGCAGGGGTATTGAACTTAAAGAAGCTTTCAACCAAATACAGAGGTATCAGAAAGAATCATTTGCCTCAAATAACGCCCTGTTTAACTATGTTCAGATATTTGTGGTCAGTAATGGCGTAGATACCAAGTACTACGCAAATAGTCAGAAGCAAAGTTTTAAATTCACATCTTTCTGGGGAGATGATAAAAACAAAAAAATCACTCAGCTTGTTCCGTTTACAAATATCTTCTTAGAGCCTTGCCATATTGCCAAAATGATTACCAAGTATATCGTTTTACACGAGAGCGACAAAAAGCTAATGGCACTTAGACCCTACCAATATTTTGCCGTAGAAGCTATTATAGATAGGGTTAAGAATTCAGATAAAAACGGGTATATCTGGCACACTACAGGCTCAGGTAAAACATTAACATCATTTAAAGCAAGTCAGATACTCACCAACAACCCAAAAATAAAGAAGGTGGTGTTTGTAGTAGATAGGCAAGATTTAGACGACCAGACGGTAAGAGAGTTTCAGGCATTTGACAAAGGAAGCATAGACGGTACAGAAGACACTAAAATGCTTGTGAAGCAATTTTTGGACAATAGCCGACCATTAATAGTAACTACCATACAGAAGCTAAACGGAGCTATTAAAAAGGCGAAATTCAGAAGTCAGATTGATACATTAAAAGATGAGAATATAGTTTTCATTTTTGATGAGTGTCACCGTTCACAATTTGGAGATACACATAAACGTATTGTAAATTTCTTCACCAATCACCAGTTATTCGGTTTTACGGGTACACCTATATTCGTTAAAAATGCCATTAGTAAAAAGAGTATAAAACAAACCACGGCAAACCTATTTCATGAGTGTTTACACCAATATGTAATAACGGATGCAATTAGGGATGAAAACGTCTTAAAGTTTTCTATCGAGTACTATAACGTATTTAAATCTAAAGAAGATACCGAAGATATAAAGGTAGAAGATATAGACAAACAAGAGGTGTATGAGAGTGATGAGTACATTGCTAGTATTACAAACTACATTATTAAAAATCACAACCGTAAAACACATCATAGGGCTTTCACGGCAATGTTCTGCGTTAGTAGTGTAGATATATTGATTAAGTATTACGAACTGTTCAAAGCTAAAAAGGAGGCAGGGGAGCATAATCTTAAAATTGCCACTATTTTCTCTTATGCCCCTAACCCAGAAGATGCTTCTGCAAACGGTGAGATACCAGAAGAAGATTACCCAGGAATGAACATGGCTGCGGAGCCGTCTGCAACCTACGGTAAAATTCCTCATAAAGATAAGTTAGACGAATACATAGAAGATTACAACAAACAGTTTGGAGACAAGCATTCAGCTAAAGATGGTAATGCCTTTTTGAACTATAAGAAGAATATCTCTAAACGGGTAAAGAGCAAGCAGATTGATATATTATTAGTTGTGAATATGTTTTTAACTGGTTTTGACAGTAAGTCCTTAAACACGCTCTATGTGGATAAGAACCTAAACTATCATGGACTTATACAGGCTTATTCCAGAACGAACAGAATACTGAACGAAAAGAAGTCTCAGGGCAACATTTTAGCATTCCGTAACCTTAAGAAAAACACAGACGATGCCATTGCATTGTTTTCAGATAAAAATGCCAAGGAGACCATTACAATTGACCCCTACGAAGAGCAAATAAAAAAGTTCAACCAAGCATATAAAGAGTTGATGGAAATAACTCCGACTGTAGATAGTGTAAATGACCTAGAAACCGAGGAAGACGAACTAGAGTTTGCCAAAGCCTTTAGGGAAATAATGCGACTTAAGAATATACTATCATCATTTGTAGAGTTTACCTTTGATGATACCTATATGAAGGAGCAGGAATTTGCGGACTACACCAGTAAGTACCTAGACCTGTACGACAAGATAAAAACCAATCAACAAAAAGAATCGGTATCTATCTTAGATGAAATTGATTTCGAGTTAGAATTGATACATCGTGATGAGATTAATGTAGCCTACATCATGAAGTTACTGGCAAAACTAAAGGATGCCAAGCCTAAAGACCAAGCAAAGCAAAAGAAACAAATTATAGACCTTATTGCAGGTGAGGCAGAGCTAAGAAGTAAGAGAGAACTTATAGAGAAGTTTATTCAGAATAATCTACCCAAGATTACCGACGGTGAAGAAGTTGAAGGTGTTTTCAAAAACTACTGGCAAGTAGAAACCAGAAAGGCTTTACATGAGTTGACCATTACCGAAGAATTAAAACAAGATAAGGTAGAAAGTATAATTAATGATTTTCTATTTACTGGCAGAATGGCAACGGAAGATGAAGTAATAGATGCTCTTGAAAAGCAACCAAGCGTTCTGCAAAGGGAATCCATTAGCAACAGAATAACAGAAAAAATTAAAGAGTTTATCAAGACCTTTATTAATGGAGTAGATTAAAATTAAATATGAAAGATTTAAAATTAGATATACCAGATTTTCAGAGTATAATGCTACCATTATTAAGGCTTTTAGAGAATGGCCAACCTAAAACCCTTAATGAAGTAATGAAAGAGTTGACTGATCATTATAATCTTAGCGAAGAACATTTAAGGATTAAAGTTCCCAGTGGTCAAATGGGTTTATTTAGAAATAGGGTTGGCTGGACAAGAAGTTATTTAAAAAAGGCAGGATTAATTAAATATCCCGAACGTGGTGTATACGAGATTACAGAAGTAGGTAAGAACTTTTTGCAAACCAATCCAGTTGAGCTAAGGATGAGACAATTAGAACAATTTCCAGATTATCAAGAATGGAGAGAAACTTTCGGAGATTCTAGCTCACGAGAAAAAGTAAATATAAGAAACGAAGAACAAACTCCAGAAGAGGTTCTTGCTTCGAGTATTTTAGAACTAAATAATGAATTGGCTACAGAGCTATTAGACAAATTAAAAGAAAACTCTTTTAGTTACTTTGAAAGATTTGTTATTCAATTACTTCAAAAAATGGGATATGGGGAGTTTAGAGAAGATTCATCACAGCATACCGGTCAATCTGGAGACCAAGGAATAGATGGCGTAATATCACAAGACCGATTAGGTTTAGAAAATGTATATATACAAGCAAAACGATTTACTAATAACTCGGTAGGTTCGCCTGACATCAGAAATTTTATTGGCTCATTAGCATTACAAGGAGTAAATAAAGGCGTATTTCTAACTACAAGTAAATTCTCTGCAAGTGCTATTCAAACAGCTATGGATAGTAAGCAACAAAAGATTGTTTTAATAGATGGTAAAGAACTTACAGAACTAGCAATAGAATATAATTTAGGTGTTCAAATAGCTGAAACAATAGAGATAAAAAAGATTGATTTAGATTATTTTGAAGAATAATTCCTTTTTAACAGTAATTAAAGGTTAAAACAATGATAGAACCCAAAGAAGACATTTCAGAATCAATTTTTAATCTTGGTAAAAAATTAAGTCTTATTTTTATATTAATAGCCTTTATTTCCTACCTATTATTGCTATCACCTTTTTTTTTACCCAACGTTTTCAATTATTCAAAATTAGGAACCTTAGGAGATGCCGTTGGAGGTTTTTTAAATCCTTTAATTGCAATATCTGCCGCATTATTGACTTTTTTAGCATTTTATATTCAATATCAAGCTAATCAACAAGTTGAAAAACAGTTTAAACATCAACAAATAGCTGATTCAAACAATTTTGAATATACTAAGCTAAAAGATAGAATATACTTAGTAATGAACGAAATTGAAAATTTTGAAATTTCCTTTCATCAAGGTAAATTGATATCAAAGCTAAATGAGATACCAAAATCTGGAGGTAAAAAATATAATTTTAAAGGAATACAAGGTATTAATTTATTTTTGATAGAATATTTTGGAGATAGAAGCGAAAAAATCAAGAACAAGAATCTAGAATATACTACAGATGACTCGTTTCATTCAATTGCTATGAATATAAATAATCTGATAACCTTATTTTTTAATATTCATACTTCAGTTCACGAATCAAAACTGGATTCTGATTTTAGCTCTGAATTAAAAGAACTACTTGATTATACTTATTATTCCAAATTAGATTTTGTCGTTGACCATTTTAGTAAAAACATTCCTTCAGGAAAGCTAAACGAACAAATTATAGTTTTAAAATCTTATTACAGAAGAAGAAAGTAAAACACATCTACTGTCACCAAAACTGACACCTAAAAATACAAAGCCCCATAAACATTGTGTTTACGGGGCTTTTCTGCGGAGAAAGAGGGATTCGAACCCCCGGAGGTGTGACCCTCAACAGTTTTCAAGACTGCCGCATTCGACCACTCTGCCATTTCTCCTGAGTGCCTCATCAGGTATTCCCTGAATGCGGGTGCAAATATATAAAGGTTTTCTTATCTAATAAAGCCTTTTCTTATTTATTTTTTATTTCTGTGATTTCAAAACTTTTTCAAAGAAATGAAAAGGTTGAATTTCAGTTATTTATTACCTTGCCACGATGACAAAACCGCTTGCAAGTATCCTAATTCCTTTTAAAAATGTTGATGAATATTTTGAAGAATGTTTAATATCCATTCAAAATCAGACCTACAAAAACTGGGAGGTTGTTGCCGTCAACGATAATTCAAGCGATGATAGTCTAGCAATTGCCAAAACTTTTGCAGCCAATGATGCTCGATTTAAAATATATTCAAATGACGAATCCGGCATTATAACGGCACTTAGAAAAGCATACGAACATAGTAGCGGCAACTTTATATCAAGAATGGATGCTGATGATCACATGAGCCCAGAACGAATAAAAGTCATGGTCAGCTCTCTAGTACAACAAGGAAAAGGAAGTCTTGCTGTAGGAAAGGTAAAATATTTTTCAAAAGCAGGAGTAAATGACGGTTACGACCGTTATGAGAAGTGGTTGAACAAATTAACCGCTACCGGTGATAATTTTAAAGAAATATATAAGGAATGCGTAATACCCTCCCCTAGTTGGATGGTATATAAAGAAGATTTTGAAGCTAGCGATGCTTTTAATCCTAATCGTTATCCTGAAGATTATGACCTTGCCTTCCGTTTCTATGAATTAGGCTTAAAGTGCATACCCAGCAACACTACCCTACATTATTGGCGAGATTACGACAACAGAACATCGCGAACTAGCGAGCACTACGCACAGAATTATTTCTTGGATATTAAGTTGCACTACTTCTTAAAATTGGAATACAAAACAATAGACCATCTAGTGGTATGGG
>Ga0209295_1000377_pt1 | contig 24453 bp, 19 predicted proteins | sample Porto_5metaG_FD_187428 | JGI IMG/M metagenome (GOLD analysis project Ga0209295, IMG submission 187428) | Marine algal microbial communities from Porto, Portugal - Porto_5 metaG (SPAdes) (version 2) | ecosystem: Host-associated > Algae > Red algae > Unclassified | place: Portugal: Porto... | reverse complement strand
CTACTTAGCCGCCGCAAAAGCCTGTTCCAAATCTGCGATAATATCGTCAATATGTTCGATGCCGACGCATAGGCGCAGGAGGTCTTGCGTGACGCCTGCTTTGGCTTGCTCTTCGACGCTCATTTGTCGATGCGTGGTCGATGCCGGGTGACATGCCAGCGATTTTGCATCACCGATATTCACCAATCGCTTAAACAAACCAAGCGCATCATAAAACCTTTCTGCTTGTTCAAAACCGCCTTTGATGCCGAAAGTCATCAAAGAAGAAGGCTTGCCACCGCAATATTTCTTCGCCAATTCGTGGTATTTGCTACTCTCCAAACCACCATAATGCACCCACGAAACTTGCGCATGACCTTCCAGATACTTTGCCACGGCGATGGCATTTTCGCAGTGTCGTTCCATCCGTAGCGACAGCGTTTCCATGCCTTGCAACAACTGAAAAGCAGCCAGAGGCGAGAGTGCCGACCCCGTATTTCGCAATGCAACCGTACGCATCCGCGCGATATAAGCCGCCGGACCAAAAGCATCCGTATAGACCACGCCATGATACGAAGGTTCGGGCGTACTCATCATCGGGAATCGGTCGGCGTGTGCCGCCCAGTCAAATTTACCGCTATCGACTACTGCGCCGCCAATAGTAGTACCATGACCGCCGATATACTTGGTCAGCGAGTGTACCACGATGTCCGCGCCATAAGCGATAGGATTGAGAATGGCAGGACTCGCCACCGTATTATCCACGATAAGCGGTACGCCATGTGCGTGTGCGACCTCCGCAAGAGCCTCAATATCAGCGATATTTCCGGCAGGATTTCCGATAGATTCACAATAAACCGCCTTCGTTTTTTTGTCAATAAGCTTGGCAATATCGGCTGCCTCATCGCTTTCCGCAAAGCGTACATCAATACCTTGTGCTGGCAACATGTGTGCAAAAAGCGTATAACTTCCGCCATACAATTGCGGTACAGAAACGATATTATCGCCCGCTACCGCAAGGTTGAGAATCGAATAATTGACCCCTGCACTACCCGCACTCACGCCGAGTGCCGCGACACCGCCCTCGAGTGCCGCTATCCGTTCTTCGAGTACGCCGACTGTCGGATTCATTATCCGACTATAAATATTTCCTGCAACCGAAAGGTTGAATAAATCTGCGCCGTGTTGGGCATTGTCAAATTCGTAAGCGACCGTCTGGTATATCGGTACGGCAACTGATTTTGTCGTTGGTTCGGATTGGTATCCGCCGTGAATGGCTATCGTTTCCTTTTTCATTTTTGTTGATTTTTTATCTTGTAAGTTGAATAAATACTAATTTTTAGATACAATTGTTAGATAATACGCAATTTACGAAAACATTATTTGGTTCTTTGACGATTTTTGCAAAAAATACTCATTCTTCCTCCAATGTGGTTTTAACCCATTGTCATTCAGTTACTTATTGCAATGGGCTAAAGCCACATTGGAGGGGGAATGCAAAAATTGTCAAAGAACCCATTATTTTATGGTATTATTTTTTTAAAATAAATAAAAAATACCATGTAAGTTATACCTATTTGGGACTTCAAAAGCTATATCTTAAAATTAAATAAAATCTAATAAAAGTGCTTTTTATTGCATTTTTCATTGAATTTAATTTAAAAATTCGTATTTTTGCAAAAAAAAGAGCATTAAAATGCACTACGAAAAATTAATACAAACCATAAAAGAAAGGAGAGAATCGCTACAAGTAACGCAAGAAACTTTAGCAGAACTATCCGATGTGGGCTTGCGAACATTAAAACAGTTTGAAAGCGGCAAAGGTAATCCGACACTCAAAACATTGCAAAAAATATCAAACGTTTTGGGACTTGAATTGCGTTTAGAATTAAAGGATTTAACAAATGAGAAAAGCCAGCATATTATACAAAGATGAACAAGCCGGAACACTTATTCAGCATGACAACGGTTCATTTACTTTTCAGTACGATGATGCTTGGTTGATAGACAGTCAGAAGTCCAGTATCAGCCTTACGCTGCCAAAAAGTGAGGAGGTCTATCATTCAAGGTATTTATTCCCGTTTTTTTATCAACTCTTGCCCGAAGGTTCAAACAAAGAACTAATCTGCCGCCACAACAAAATTGACAAAAACGATGATTTTGCTTTATTAACCCTTACTGCCGCAGATGATGCCATAGGTGCGGTCAGAGTAATAAAAATTTGATGCCTTTACCAAAAATAAAATACTGTCCGGGTACATTGGCAAAAGGATTCGATACTTACAGTCGAACTTGTTTGAATAAGATGTATAGTGGGAAAAAGGTGAATCATATACTGCCTTACGATTCTCCTGCAAGCGGGGTAGAAACGGACGAATTATTCGCAGAAAATCGAAGAAAGTTGTCTATTTCGGGCGTACAAGAGAAGTTTTCTTTATTATTGGAAAAAAATAAATTGCGACTCGTCCATGAAGGCGAGCGCAGTACGTATATCCTAAAACCCATTCCATCCGAAGCAGGAAAAAAAAGCGACCAAATGCCTGCAAATGAACATCTTACGATGCAAATTGCCCATCAGGTATATGGCATAGAGACAGCGGAAAACGCCTTAATATTTTTTAAAGACGGAACACCTGCCTATATCACCAAACGCTTTGATGTAACCGAAAACGGCTCAAAACGAGCGCAGGAAGATTTCACTTCATTGGCGAGTAGAACCCCACAGACGCATGGAGAACATTATAAATATTTGGGCAATTATTTTGACTTGTTTCAGCTTATGCAATCTCACCTACCGGCTTATCGGGTAGAAGCTCCAAAATTATTAAAAGTACTGTTATTCAACTATTTGTTTTCTAATGGCGATGCCCATCTCAAAAATTTTTCATTGATAGAAACGCCTATGGGAGATTCCCGTTTGAGTCCGGCTTACGATTTACTCAACAGTCGAATCCATGTGGACGATAAAGATTTTGCACTCGACGACGGGCTTTTACCCAAAAATCTGGCACAAGGGAAAATCAATCAACAATTTAAGCTACTCGCACAAAAGGCAGGTATTAAAGAACAAATATTCAATCGTATAATGACTTCGATGCTGGGAAAATCTAATCTTGTTGAAAAATTTATCGAAGCATCATTTCTTGACGAACGTATCAAAAGAAATTATTGGCAATCTTATCAAAGGCGCTTGAAGGTATTGTCGAAAACGTAAAACGATTTTGTAAATCGTACACATACGCGAGAGCGATTTGCAAAATCGCTTTACATTATTCATTCAAAGCGGTAATCAAACTTTCCAACATTTCTTCCGAAAAAGACCCGTGACTAAAATTAACGGATTTGATCAGTGGCAAGGACAGGAAAATGGCTTTTGCTTCGTAATCTTCGGGTTTTTCGGAGTCAATGGAGGTGCCGAAATCTGCCAAAATTGTCTCTACAAAAGGTCGTCCTACGGGATGATTGATGATGTCTCTGAATGGCGTGTATTTATCAATGACACGCTTGTGTTCTTGACTCGAATTTAGTGTGATGGTCGCATGCAAACGTAGGTCGCGCGACGAACTGCCCACCAAAATATCAAACTCACCCGACTCCGCGTACCAAGTCTTCATTTCAGGATGAAAATACGTAAACGCTCGTTTATCTAATTCAAAATCAATGGTTTGCGATTCGTTTGCGCATAATTTTATTTTTGTAAATGCTTGTAATTCCTTTATCGGACGCACCAATTCTGACGCTTTATCGTGTACATATAGCTGCACGATTTCTGCGCCTGCCCGTGTGCCGATGTTTTTTACGGTTAAAGAAATTTTCAAAACCTCATTATCATTAAATTCACATTTATTTAGGGTCAAGTTTGAATATTCAAAACGGGTATACGACAAGCCATGCCCGAAAGGAAACATAACCTCCATACTTTTGGCATCATAATAACGATAGCCGACAAAAATACCTTCGCGATAGTCCACGCTGCGATGTTCGCCGGGCGCATAGAGGTGCGCCGGATTATGCTGCATACGCAAGGGAAAAGTCTCGCCCAATTTGCCCGAAGGATTGGCGCGACCAAAGAGGATATTCGCTACTGCTGCGCCGCTGCCTTGCCCTGACAACCACGCTTCGAGTATGGCGGGTACCTCGCGTTCCCATTCTTCGATTTCGACTGCCGCACCATTGGAGATGATGGCAACGGTACGGGCTTGTACGGCTGCCACTTCGCGCACAAGTGCCTTGTGCGATTCGGGAATATCCATGTGTTCTCTGTCCAATCCTTCTGCTTCAAAATCATCAGGCAAGCCAATGAAAACTAGCGCAATATCTGCCTTTTTTGCCAACTGAACAGCAGCGTCAAGGTCGGATTTTTGGTATTCGCCACCACGCGATTCGTAGAAAGGATGGTAATGAATTTCGATGTTTTCGCCTACTATTTTTCGGATGTTTTTAAGCGTACTTTCGGATTTAAAAGCATTGACATTGGAACTACCGCCACCTTGAAAACGCGGCGTTTCGGCAAATCTGCCTAAGACCGCCGCCGACTTGATTTCGTTTTCATTTAGGGGTAAAATTTCGTTTTCATTTTTCAATAAAACAATACTTTCTTCCGCTACGCGAATAGAAAGTGCATGATGTGCGTTGAGGTCGGTGGTTGCATTTTTTAGTTTTAATTGATTGGATTTGAGGATAATACGAAGAAGGGGCTGGAGGGTGTGGTCAAGGCGGGCTTCGTCCAAAGTACCGTTTTTTACGGCTTGTACGATTTTGTCTGCACTAAATGCGTTGTCGGGCATTTCGAGATTGAGTCCGGCGTGTACGGCGCGGTCGGGGTGGTTGACTGCGCCCCAATCGGAGACGACAAAGCCCTCGTAGTTCCACTCGTCACGGAGTATGTGGGTGAGCAGCCATTCGTTTTCTCCTGCCCAAGTGCCGTTGACTTTGTTGTAGGCGCACATCATCGACCAAGGGGCGGATTCTTTGACGACGATTTCGAAAGCGCGGAGGTAGATTTCGCGGAGCGTGCGCTCGTCTGCATTGACGCTGTGCATCATGCGTTCGTGTTCTTGGTTGTTGGCAACAAAATGCTTGGCACATGCCCCAATACCCTGTGATTGAACGCCTTGTATAAATGCCGCAGCTATTTTTCCACTCAAATGCGGGTCTTCGGAGTAGTATTCAAAATTGCGCCCGTTGAGTGGAGTGCGCTTGATATTTAAGCCGGGACCGAGTAGGATTTGTACGCCATTGGCTTGGCACTCCTGCCCGATAGCTGCGCCGACTTCGCGGATGAGTTCGATATTCCAAGTCGCACCGAGCGCAGAGGCGGTGGGGAAGCAAGTGGCAGGCACGCTGCCATGCAAAGTCGCATCGTTACTCGCCAATTTGCGGAGTCCGTGCGGTCCGTCAGCAAGGTACATAGGCGGAATACCGTATTCCTCAAATGGATGAGTGGACCAAATATCGCGTCCCGATAAGAGTTTGGCTTTGTCTTCGAGCGACATGCGGGCGATAAGCAGGGACAGGTCGTGACCTGTCTTTTCTAAGTGTTGGTCGGTGTCCGTATTCTCCTTTTCCATAGTGTAAGTGTTGTTTGTACACTATGTAAAGGTATAAAAAAACTTCAAACTCAACGTGTGTATAACAAATTGTACTTTTTCACTAGTAGTGTTGATAGACACGTTTCATTTGGTAGCCCCAAGTTGAAACTTGGAGCTACTAAATCGGTCACGCCTATCGGCGTTAGGTCTTCATTTTGTGCAATCTGTTATACACATAGTTCAACTTCAATCTCAACCTCAATCTCAATGAAAAGGATTTGCCTTTGGCAAATCAAAAATTAAAATGGTCTTTGATAATTTTTGCAACTTTTATTGAGTGTGTCATAAATGGGGTAGTTTATCTTCTTCGTCTTCCCTTACTTAAAAGGTTCTACTGAAATAAGGATATTTTTAAATTATTTTACAATAAAAAATATTTATAAATAATTCATTTTTAATAATAAATAAATTACAAAATAATTTTAATTAATTAAAAAATGGCTATATTTCAGTGCGACTTTAAAACAAATGTTTTAAAAAATAGCATTTTAAAAATTCTGAATTGCCGTTTGTTTTTATTTAAAATCAAAATATAATTCTGTTTAAATTCGTTTTTCATCTCTTACGCGAAACATGAATGGCTATGAGAAATATAATGGAAAAGGCTTCAAATATTATTTTGAATTTGAATGATGTAAATATTTACCAACAAAAAGCGCGAAACCTATCGTCATATAAAACTGTCCGGCGATGTTAATTAGTACGGATAAAGATTTTGCAGCTGCGCTTAGAGGAACAATGTCCCCATATCCAACGGTCATTAAGCTAATAAAACTGAAATAATAAAAATCATAATCGCTTATTCTAGAGGCAAATAAAACAGATCCCGGTCTGGCATCTTCCAAAATCTCAAATGTTACGCCACCGATAAGCCCCAATAATACGAATCCTGCCATAGCACCAAATATTATGCTTACATCGATTTTTTTTGAATCAATACAATTCCGAATTAGAATGAATGTTAGAATAATGAATAAAATAAATGAGGCAATCATTCTGAAATAAGAAATTTCAATTCTGGTAGGTACAAAAAATTCAATCCATACTGATATTAAGGTCAGAGAACCCAATATAATAGTCAATAACTTGGGAATTTTCAGCTCCGCTATCGCAAATCCGGCGAATACTATCAACGTAAAACTTATCAGGCTAACAATGGTATGGGGGATACCGATAAGCATAGATGTCAAAGGTGCAAGCACTAAAGCGATTAATGCAAAAAATATCAATTGAAATTTGTATTTTCTTACTCGTTTCATTTAAGCGTTTATTCCGGCATATGAAATCCCCGTAAGTCGGTGCATGTCATGGTCAAAAGTACTCAAATCATTTGCATTAAATTTTGAGACATCATCGTGACCGCAAGCTCTTGCGATGACTTTGATTAAATCATTGGTCGCTAAGAAGAAATTCTTTAATTGCTCTGCAGAAGATTCAACGATCAATCGACTTCGTAGGTCTTCTTTTTGGGTAGCGATACCGACCGGACAGTAGTTGCTGCCACATGCTCGCATGCCTAAGCAACCGATGGCTTGTATAGCTGAATTGGCAACCGCAATGGCATCTGCGCCGAGCATCATGGCTTTGGCAAAGTCTTCGGCAACGCGCAACCCGCCTGTAATGATGAGCGTAATGCCGGTTGCACCGATTTTGTCCAGGTGCTTTCTGGCTCTTGCCAGCGCCGGGATCGTAGGGATATTGATATTGTCTCTAAGTATCGTAGGCGCAGAACCTGTACCGCCGCCGCGACCATCAAGAATGATATAATCCACACCAACCGCCAATGCAAAATCAATGTCGTTTTCAATATGACTTGCTGCAATTTTAAATCCCACCGGGATGCCTCCGGTACGTTCTCTTACTTCATTGGCTACTTTTTTGAAATCCTCCACCGTCACTAAATCGGGAAAGGTAGCCGGCGAAACAGCCGTTTCTCCTTCCTCTAATCCGCGAATTTCCGCGATTTCTTCGTTTACTTTATTGCCCGGCAGATGCCCGCCCGTTCCTGTCTTTGCGCCTTGTCCCCCTTTGAAATGAAAGGCTTGTACCTTTTCTACTTTTTCCCACGAGAAGCCAAATTTGGCAGAAGCCAATTCATAAAAATATTTGGAATTATTTTCTTGTTCCTCCGGCAACATGCCGCCTTCACCGCTACAAATTCCTGTTCCGGAAAGCTCTGCCCCCATCGACAAAGCAATTTTCGCTTCTTTGGATAATGCCCCAAAACTCATGTCAGATACAAATAAGGGAATGTCAATTACCAATGGTTTTTTGGCATTTGGACCAATCACGACTTTTGTCGCCACCTCATCGTCATCCATCAAGGGTCGAGTAGCTAATTGCGCCGGAAGAAACTGGATATTTTCCCATTTTGGCAAAGTATTTCTATCCACGCCCATCGCTGCCGACGGTCCGTGACGACCATGTTTTTCCAAGCCATTTTTCGATAGTTCCTTTATATATGAATTGTAGGGTTCTGTGTCCTGCGGATTGGTATCGGCATATTGTCCCAAGTATTCGTCTCGGTTAAATGGTTGGGGATGCTCTTTGAGGTAGCTATCAATTTCATCTTCATCAATAAAGACAGTATCTCCTTCAGTGGTTGTTGAAAATTTGTGTAAGGCTTCAGAATTGTCGTACTCGCTCACTCCCGTATCAACCCTATAATCCCAGCCATGAAGTCCACAAATTAAATTTTCGCCTTCAACAAAACCATCTGACATCAATGCCCCTCGATGCAAACATCTTCCATAAAGGACGGAAATATCATCGTCGTATTTAATAATTACCAAATCCAATCCGTTCACCATTTTATGCGCAGGTGTTCTGTCTTCAAGCTCTGAGGTCAAACAAAGTTCGTATTTATTCATGTATTATTTTTTTTATGTAAATGAGTATCAGGAACAAAATAAATGTATATTCTCGACTTGTTTTTTTTCCTTTATATTAGACTTTTTTCCAAAATATTTCTAAATAAGGGAAGAGGAAGAAAATAATCTACCCCAAATGAAGAAGTTATTTTTTTTATATGTTTGGCTAAATTTGACGCGCATAGCCGAGCTACGTAAGTGAAAGAAATTAAATAAATTGTTCCAAAATGCGCCGTAATTTTTTCTTCTAAAGAATTCAAAAAATCGTTGCATAGCCATAGCTACGGAACTATTTTTTGTGTTTTTTAGAAGGGAAAAGAACAAGCATAATGGGGCAAGTTATTTATTTTCTTTCACTAAGGAAGATTTAGTGAAACATATAAGAAAAAGAACAATTCAGACGGGTAGATTATTTTTTTCGTCTTCCCTAAAGTCTTTTGTATAGAGTAAATAATCTTTTTCCACTACTCTGCGTTGCCTGAAAATTCACTATGCTAAGGCATAGCTCAATTTCAGCCGCCTTGATTAGTGAAAAAATCTTTATTTCCTCTTTCATCCAAACTATTTTAGAATAAAGTCTACTTTACCAAATTTTCCTTAAATACAGTGAGTATTCGCGTCAAATTTGGTTCGTCTAAAGAAAAAATAACGACGCGAAGAATGTACATTTATTTAATTCCTGATACTGAATGTGCAATGTAGAAAAATATTAATATTTTTTTTAAGAATTTCGCTATAAATGTTCTTGAATTGTCCGTATCGTTTCAGACGAGAAGTTTTCCTTTATTTTAAAATATAAAACGCTGTCGGCTGACATTTTGTAAATGTCCGACGACTTGTACTGCCACTAAAACTATTATTCAAGAACAAATTTCAGTACTTTTTAATAAATAAATAATTATTAAATATTATTCCCGTAGAATGTGAAGTTGAACCAAAAATAAACGATAACTTGCTGATTATAAACCTGTAAGATTTTTAAAATCTTATAGGTTTGGAGCAGGAAACTCACATCAAAAATTTTCCACTGGATTTGTCAAAGAACCAGTACCTTTAACGAAATCAAAAGAAAAAAAGAAATTAAAATGAGTGTATCACAAATCGGTGGCAACGGCAATCCAAAACTACAAATCAAACCGTCTTTCTGAAATAAATTCAGAAAGACGGTTCATTTTTGGTTTTTTTATTTTCTTCCTCTTCCCTAACGATAAAACAATAACTTCCCGATTTGGACGGTTTCTTTTGCGCTTATTTTTCCCCTTGAAAACAGTTATTTATCCATTCCATCGGGCAAGGTGATGATTAATAACGGCATGATAAAAGAAGGCGAACTCGTCGATGACTTAAAAAAAGACAACGAATACCTAACACTCATTCAATACAGAATGACAAAAAGCGAATACGAGCATTCCAAAAAATAAAAAAAATGCGTCAATACGATAAAAATTAATATCACATTGACGCATTATTTCATTGTAGCATTATCATCTTAACGCTGTATCATGATTTGCCGTGTCAAGACCTGCTCGTCAATCAGGCATTTGACAAAATACAGTCCCGGACTAACGGTAGATAAGTCCATCGTGTATTGACCGCCTTGTGTATTTCCAATATCCTGAACACCAACTAACTGACCTTGCGCATTATAGATTTCTGCTATCAGGTTTTTCGCTGTTGCCAATTCGATATCCAATACAAACTGCCCCGAAGCCGGATTGGGTGAAATAGTGAGTGCGTTGACATAACCTGTTGGTTCATTGATATTTACTGGATTATAATCAACCACAACATCGTCATAATATGCCAAAGACGTGCAAGGGTCCATGAAGTTAAGACAAGTACCATAAAAATTGATAGCATTGTATGCATTGAGCCCGGCACTACCATCGGGGTTGGTATTTAGTGGCCAGCTATATATCAATGTCTCTTTGTAATAATAAGAGACAAGCATACTATTGAAGTCCGCTTCGATGCGATTTTCTACCCAAGTATCGTATACTATCGGAAATGATCCATCGTCACCGCCAGTATGCAGAACTCCGATTGAAAATGATTGGTCTGAAAAACTCACATAAGCAGCCAAATCGCCTTGTGTATTGGTATAATTGTGCTGAATGCTGAAGTATGCACCATTGCCAGAGGGAATATATTGCATAAAAGAAATCGTAGCAACCCCGGCATCAAGCGTTTCGAATAGCGCGACAATATTGTCATCGTCATCTACTTTCATGGAATTTGCGCCGCTATTAGCGTAATCATCACTGATGTCTACGTTGGAAGGCCCGCCGTACCAACCGACCCATTGGCTTACATCCCATTGGTTATCAAACGAACCAGTCGTATAGTCGTCAAAATCTTCAGAAGTGAGTTGTGCGCTCATTATCAAAGGAATGCACGCAAAAAATAAGAATAAATTTTTTTTCATTTGTAGTAAATTTAGCGACAGAACAAATTTTTTTTATTCGTTCTGTTTTGTTAAAAAAATAATCTATAAATATACGAATTATTATTTGCAATGATGTTATAATTTATCTTAATTTTGGATAAATAATAGTTTTAAATAATGGGTAGTGCTATATATAAATGAGTATCTTTGTTTTTATATTTCTGCCACTTTAGTGAAAGAAAAAGAACAAGTCGAGAATATACATTTATTTTGTTCCTGATACTTAGTACTTAGGTGCTTTACTGCTGTTTCTAAATAAAGTCTATTATGTGAAAAACACTCCATCGGGCAAGGTGATGATTAATAACGGCATGATAAAAGAAGGCGAACTCGTCGATGACTTAAAAAAAGACGACGAATACCTAACACTCATTCAATACAGAATGACAAAAAGCGAATACGAGCATTCCAAAAAATAAAAAAAATGCGTCAGTACGATAAAAATTAATATCACATTGACGCATTATTTCATTGTAGCATTATCATCTTAACGCTGTATCATGATTTGCCGTGTCAAGACCTGCTCGTCAATCAGGCATTTGACAAAATACAGTCCCGGACTAACGGTAGATAAGTCCATCGTGTATTGACCGCCTTGTGTATTTCCAATATCCTGAACACCAACTAACTGACCTTGCGCATTATAGATTTCTGCTATCAGGTTTTTCGCTGTTGCCAATTCGATATCCAATACAAACTGCCCCGAAGCCGGATTGGGTGAAATAGTGAGTGCGTTGACATAACCTGTTGGTTCATTGATATTTACTGGATTATAATCAACCACAATATCGTCATAATATGCCAAAGACGTGCAAGGGTTTGTGGGGCCATAACAAGTACCATAAAAATTGATAGCATTGTATGCATTGAGCCCGGCACTACCATCGTGGTTGGTATTTAGTGCCCAGCTATATGTCAATGTCCCGTTGTAATAATAAGAGGCAAGCATACTATTGAAGTCCGCTTCGAGGCGATTTTCTACCCATGTATCGTATACTATCGAGAATGGTTCTTCGCTACCGCCAGCAATCAGAACTCCGACTGCTTCTGATTCGTCTGAAAAATACACTTCAGCAGCCCAATCGCCTTGTGTACTAGTATAATTGTGCTGAAAGTTGAAGTATGCACCATTGCCAGAGGGAATATATTGCATAAAAGAAATCGTAGCAACCCCGGCATCAAGTGTTTCGAATAGCGCGACAATGTCACCATCGCCATCTATTTCCATGGAATTTGCGCCGCTATTAGCGTAAGCATCACTGATGTCTACGTTGGAAGGCCCGCCTTGCCAACCGACCCATTGGCTTACATCCCATTGGTTATCAAACGAACCAGTCGTATAGTCGTCAAAATCTTCAGAAGTGAGTTGTGCGCTCATTATCAAAGGAATGCACGCAAAAAATAAGAATAAATATTTTTTCATTTGTAGTAAATTTAGCAACAGAACAAATTTTTTTATTCGTTCTGTCTTGTTAAAAAAATAATTCTCAAATATACGAATTATTACTCACAATAGTATTATAATTTATCTTAATTTTGGATAAATAATAGTTTTAAATAATGAATGATATACAGGTCTCAACATGCCCACTCTGCCAACGTGAACTCGGTGATAAAAATATCTCCAAGCACCACCTCACGCCCAAATCTAAAGGCGGCACACACAGCGAGACGATTATGCTTCACAATATTTGTCATCAAAAAATTCATTCTGTTTTTACAGAAAAAGAACTGGAACGTGCGTATAATACCATCGAAAAACTCCTCACAAATGAAGAAATACAGAAGTTTGTGAAATGGGTCGCTAAAAAAGCCCCCTCATTTTATCAATCCAATCGCATGACAAATCAGAAGAAAGCCAAGAGAAAAATTTAATGATGAAATTCAATTGTAAAGACAAGATTACCTTAGAAAATGAACGCACAAGATTAGAACCTTTGGGCTGGCAGCATATAAATGAGCTGCTGCCTATTGCTATCAAACACCCTGATTTATCGCGTTATTCTCCCTCCAAATTTGGTACAGAAGAAGCTCTTCGCAAGTATATTGAAGCAGCTTTGGAGCAGAGAAACAAACACATCAGATACCCTTTCGCGATATACGATAAGGCGGTCGGAAAATATGTGGGCAGCAGCAGCTACGGCAATATTTCCAATATAAATCAACGCATAGAAATCGGCTGGACATGGCTCGACAAAGACCGCCAAAGAACCGGACTGAACCGCCATAATAAATTTTTGATGCTGCGCTATGCCTTCGAATATCTGCAATTTGAACGGGTAGAACTCAAAACTGACAGTCGCAACGAGCAGTCGAAAAAAGCCATCGAAGCCATCGGCGCAAGCTACGAAGGCAAGCTACGCAGCCACACGCTCATGTACGACGGGTATAGACGCGATACGGTGTATTATGGTATGTTGAAAGAAGAATGGAAGGAGATAAAATGCAGAATTTTTCATAATTTTTCATAATTTTGCTACTATGGTATGAAAAACAATAAACATTACATCTTGACTTGTTCTTTTCCTTATATGTTTTACTAAGTTCTCCTTAAATACAGTGAGTATTCGCGTCAAATTTAGCCAAACATATAAAAAAAATAACTTCTTCATTTGGGGTAGATTATTTTCTTCCTCTTCCCTTAGCTTATTTTTTCGTCCTTCCTAATTATTATGAATAAAACAAATATTTCCATCGCCATACTCGTCATACTGTACACTGTCGGGATTGTTGGGATTAAATTCGGCATTTTTGGCGACATACTTTCGCTTACGCCACTCAATTTAATTGTTTCACTGGCTTTATTGTTATGGAATCATGAAAAATGGAATCGCAATTTTATCATTGCGCTGGTGGTCTGTGGAGTGGCAGGGTTTTTCGTAGAAGTCGCTGGTGTGCAGACGGGACTTATTTTTGGAGAATATACTTATGGTAAAACGCTCGGTTGGAAATGGCTCGACGTGCCTTTGGTGATGGCAGTCAATTGGTTGGTGCTTATTTATTGTGCAGCGGCAGTTGTTCAAAAGCGCGAAGAATGGGATGTTATGATAAAAGCATTTGCAGGAGCAATCATTATGGTCATGATGGATTTTTTGATAGAACCCGTTGCAATAACTTATGATTTTTGGTCGTGGAAAAATGACGTTGTCCCCACCCAAAACTACCTCGCATGGGGCGTAATTTCTTTCGTTTTGCTTGCTATTTTTCACAAACTCACCCCATCACCACTCAATAATAAAGTGGCTATCGCCCTATTTTTCCTACAAATTATATTTTTCGTCGTGTTGGCGATTTGATGTGTAGAGGGTAAAGAGGGACTGTTCGATATTCTGTGTCACGAAAAGTTCGCGGAGTTCGCAGAGGATTGATTATCAGATATCTGCGAACTTTTCGCCCTCTACGTGACACACTTTTTTGAATACTCCGAAAGAGCCTGTTTTACTCTCTACTCAAGTTAATCGTATCCAAGACGGCATCTACGTGAAGCAATTCGGGTGCGAAATCGAAAAGAGCCTTATAGTGGCAGGCTTCATCTTCGGCGAGTGTCTGTTGTAGTAGTAGGAGTGCGGCTTGGGCTTGTCCGTTTTGATATAGGCAAGCCACTTTGCAGTAGCGCAACACCGCGGGACAGCTATTATACATTTCCGCCTCATCGAGTGCTTCGATAGCAGTGGTATAATCCTTCATTGCCATGTGGAAAGTTGCGAGGCGAATCCAGTGTTGGCACTCATCGGGTGCCATATCGCAGGCATCCTGAAAGAACGCAAATGCGGTATCGTAATTTTCAATTTGATAATGCGTTTCCGCCAATGCGATAAGGTAGAGTGCGTTTTTATTATCGAGGCGAAAAGCGGCTTCGTAAGCGGTTTTGGCACTTGCCCAATTTTTCTGCTTAAAAAGACATTCTCCAACACGATAATAGCCTTCACCAAAATCGGGACTCAAACGAATCGCATCGGAATAATACGCTTCGGCATCTGCGATATTGTCCAATTTTTCAAAACAAAAACCCATTTTCGTATACAAGGGCGCATCTGGCTCTAAGCATTGATGGGCTTCTTCGAGACATTCGAGGGCTTTTTCATACAATTCAAGCTGAACCAATGCCTCCGCTCTCTCATAATAGGCTTCCCGAAATTTTTCATCTATCACATAGGCGTACTCGTAGCTTTCGGCTGCTTTTCCGTAATCGCCGAGGTGGTAGAGTGCGTGACCGAGATTATACCAAACCATTGGTGCGTAGGGTGCTTCATCAATTAATTTCGTATGAAATGCTACACTTTCTTTGTAAAACCCGGTCAGTTCGACCGCAAACCAAATCCGTGACAATGCTTCTTCATTATTTGGCTCTACGGCGAGTGCGCTTTTCAATGCCTGAAAAGTGCGTTCATAATCGTAAGACTCTTCATGAATCATAGCTTGGGTCAGATAAATATTGACATATTCATCTTCGCTAGCCACCATTTCTGCGCGTTCGAGCGCAGCAAATGCCTGCCCCTTATCGCCGAGTACAGCAAATAATTCAGCTTTTAAAATAAAAATCTTTGTGACGCTCGCATCTAACGATTCTGCTTTTTCCAGACATTGAATTGCCTCATCTTCCATATTGGTTGACATCAGCAATTCTGCCTTTCTGATATAAAAATCAGCGGTGTAGGCATATTGTTCAAGCGCACAATCGACGGCTTGAAGCGCATCTTCAAGTAGATTCTTTTCTTGGTAATAATCGATGATTTCACCGAAGTAGTTCGCGTCCAGAAATCCGACATTGCCAGCGCGTAATTTTTTTTCGTAATCCCTAACTAAGCAGCGGATAGGATCACGTTCTTCATGAGCGTACTGGGACATAATCTTAACCTTTGGTATTTGTGTGAAACAGAAACTTTACTCGCTTTGAATCGTATATGAATGAATATCAATTTTTCAATAATCCAAAATAATGAAAATAAATATTTTGAAGTATAAAAAACCTGATACTTATTCTTTCACTCACTATACTTAAATCAAATAATTATCACCTTGCAAAACTATCGTTTGTAGTGTGCTTCATAAAAACAATAATTTAGGTGAATGTAAGTAGTGGGACAAAAATAGGCTTACAATTTTGACGTGGTTATTTTTTCGATATTTTTTCTTACAAAAACCGCATATAGCCTACGCTACAGCCTGTCCCGAACCCCGATTCGGGATAAGGACTTTTGTAGGGAAAATAGCGGAAAAAGAAACCGTCAAAAAGTAAGGATGTTTTTGTCTCACTACTTAAAGGAATGCGGCAAAAATAGCTTGACCATTTAGGGTAGCTTATTTTCTTCGTCCCTAAACTTATTTGTCCTGCGTTCGAAAGACAAGTTAAATGGAAATTATGATTTTAAAATGATTTCGTCTTATCATTTCTATCATTCATTTGAATGATTATAAAGACAGCATTTATCCATTTAAACTCATATAGAGTGCTTTAATTCATAAATTTAAGCAAAAAGTCCGCAGGATGTGCCTATTTCACTTTTTTTACGTGACAGCCATTTTGTGACATGTTTTTTTTTAATTTTAATATAAAGAAATAAGCACACAAACACATTTTTTATTTGTTGCCAAACGTTATAGTTTTGTTATCATATTGTACCCAATATACATAATCTGCTTGTCCTCAATCCAAATTTGCAGACAAAGTGTTTAAATTCAGCAAATTTAAACACACTTACATTGTTTAATATAAATATTTCTAATTAGCAAAAAAAGACTAATGAAAACTATTATTTCGCTATTTGTCCTACTCGCCGTATTAAATTTTTCTTTATTTTCACAAGAAAAAATATATTTTCAACAAGCTGTTAATTATGATTTAGATGTGACACTAAACGATGTCGATCATACGCTCACTGGAGCGATAAAAATCGAATATACCAACAATTCTCCCGACGAATTGGACTTTATCTACTTTCACCTATGGCCCAATGCTTATAAAAACACCCAAACCGCTTTTGCCCGTCAGAAGGTCGAAAACGGCAGTACTCGATTCTATTTTTCCGACAAAAAAGACAGGGGCGAAATACGCGACCTTGACTTCAACATAAATGGCAAAACAACAACTTGGGAATACGACCAACAAAACGTTGATATTGCGATAGTTCGCCTACCAAAACCGCTAAGAAGTGGTGAAAAAATCATTATAGAAACACCTTTTATCCTCCAAATTCCCAAGTCATTTTCTCGACTCGGACACGTCGAACAATCCTATCAACTCACGCAATGGTATCCCAAACCTGCCGTATACGATGCCGAGGGTTGGCATCCGATGCCCTACCTTGATCAGGGTGAATTTTATTCCGAATTTGGTGATTTTGATGTCACGATTACGCTGCCTTCCAATTACGTAGTAGGCGCGACAGGCGAACTGCAAACCGCAAGCGAAATCGAATTTTTGAATCAAAAAGCGACACAAGGCGCGAGTATGAATTTTGAGGAAACGAACGAGAATACGGCTTTTCCCGAATCTGATGCGACCACAAAAACGCTACATTATACTGCAAAAAATGTCCATGATTTTGCGTGGTTTGCGGATAAGCGTTTTCATGTATTGAAAAGTGGCGTCACACTTCCGTCGGGTAAAAAAGTTGATACCTGGGCGATGTTTACCGACCTCGAAGCCAATTTGTGGAAAGATGCTCCGACTTATCTCGACCGTTCTGTGACATTTTATTCCGAAAAAGTCGGCGAATACCCCTGGTCGCACGCTACGGCAGTGCAAAGCGCACTCAGCGCAGGCGCAGGCATGGAATATCCGATGATTACGGTGATCGGTGAGTCGGGTACTGCTCGTTCGCTTGACATCGTGATTACGCATGAGGTCGGGCACAATTGGTTTTATGGCATACTCGCCACCAATGAGCGCGACTACCCGTGGATGGATGAGGGCATGAACTCGTATTATGAGCAGCGATATACCGAAAAATATTATCCCGGACAAGATAAATTGGGCGATATGTTGCCAGGCTGGATGTCGAATCTCTTGGATGCCGATGAGGTTGAACTCGGCTACGCTGGCTACCTTTTGCAAGCACGACGACATGAGGAGCAACATATTCATTGCCATTCGGCAGAATTGACGAACGTCAATTACGGTCTTAGCGGCTACACGCGCCCGGCAGATGTATTGTGGTATCTGGCGAATTATTTGGGCGAAGATAATTTTGATAATATTATGAAAAGCTATTACGCCAAATGGAGTTTTAAACATCCGCAACCCGCTGATTTTAGAGCAGTCTTTGAAGATGCCGTGGATAAAGACTTATCTTGGTTTTTTGATGATGTGTTGATGACGAACAAACAACTCGATTACGCACTCACACGCACGCAGGGCAAAGTAGCGACCATCGAAAACAGGGGCGAAATTTCTGCGCCTTATCCGATTTCTTTATTGAAGGGTGATAAAATCGTAAAAACGATGTGGTACAAGGGGTTTGAGGGCAAAAAAGAAGTCAGTCTAACCACCGAAGATTACGATGCAGCAGTGATAGACGCCATCAAAGTGATACCCGATGTCAACCGTAAAAATAATGGTCAAAAGCGCAAACCGCAACTCAAATTTTTGGGCGGCATAGAGAATGAAGATAAGCGCACGCTCTACTACACGCCGTTTATCGGTGGCAATGCTTATGATAAATTGACGCTCGGTTTGGGTGTATATAATGTCGTGATTCCGGCGAAAAATTTTGAATTAGCACTTGCGCCGATGATTGGTACGGGGTCGGGCGAATTGGTGGGTACGGCAGGTGCGAATTATTTTGTTTATCCGAAAAAAGGTATGTTTAAAAGTATGCGTATGGGCTTGGGCGTGAGGAGTTTTCATTACAACGAATACGGTGGCAGCAACCCGGCTATCGACTATCTCGAACGCTATACACGCATCGTGCCGAGTATGAATTTTGAATTGAGAAAGAGGACACCACGTAGTCCTGTTTCGCAAAATATCGCTATCAAATATGTGCGTGTTTTGCAGGAGAATGCTACGTTTTTCCGTGATACCTTTCCCAATTCTGTCGCACAATATACGGGCAATAAATTAAACGGTTGGGGCGTCATACAGGCTTCGTATAGTTATCAAAATAGCAATATAATTAATCCTTTCACCTTGGTGGCAAGCCTCGAATTTATGCCCGATGGCGTGGATGCCAACAACCCTTTTGATCGTGATAATACCTACGCCAAACTCGCACTCGAAGGTGCGTATCGTTATGTATATCAAGCAGGTAAGGGGATTGATTTCCGCTTATTTGCAGGTACTTTCCTGTATAATGCCAACCGCGATTTTGGGGCTTTTACTTTTAATATGACTAGGCAGGGTTATCAAGATAATAATTTTGATGATTATTATTTCGGCAGGTCGGAAACCGAAGGGATTTGGTCGCAACAGGTACAACTCACAGACGGTGCCTTCAAAACACCTTTGCAACGCTCGGATTACGGGGAGAGTAACGCCTTCCTTTTCGCCATGAATTTTAAGGCGGATTTGCCTATAAAGTTGCCCTTGAATTTGCCGATAAAACCGTATTTTGATATTGGTTATTTCAAGAATACTGCACCCTCGGTAACCCCTGAACCGGGATATGAGTTGATGTTTAGCGGCGGCGTGGCAATCGAATTTGCGGATGGTGTAGCAGGACTTTATTTGCCGATTTTTAGTAATGAACGCTTGAATAAAGCACTGCAATCTCGCGGTAGCAGCTATTTCAATCAAGTGGGTTTTACGCTGAATCTGAATCGCATAAATCCGTTTGAATTGCTGCGAGGGCTGAGTTTGTGAGTTGGGGGTTGTTTTGCTGACGACTAAGGGATGAAAAGATAATTTTAGGGAAGAGGAAGAAAATAATCTACCCCAAATGAAGAAGTTATTTATTTTCTTTCACTAAGTGAAACATATAAGAAAAAGAACAATTCAGACGGGTAGATTATTTTTTCCGTCTTCCCTTACTATTTGGCTGCTTTTTTTGTACTTGTTCCTAGACTTGATTCAGAATCTGTCCTGTCTTGGCACAATGCCCGAACAGGTAGAGAAAATTCAGGAATTTTCTCTACCTGTTCAAGATGGTGCGAACAGCCAAACAGGTTTCAAATCGAGGTTTGGAATGACGGTTTGCTTTTTGAAGGGCGAGTTTTTTATGCTTTATCCTTGTTGTGTTTTGGTAAATCACCCCCGTCCGAATCGCCTCGTTAATGTACCGCACAAAGTCTTTTTCCAACTTCTTTGACACTGCCGACGGCACAATGAAAGCCTTGATTTTTGCTGTTCGGTTTTTGAAAGGAGTTTTTTCTTTCACTAAGTATAAGGAACAGAATAAATGTATATTCTTCGACTTGTTCTTTTTCCTTCATACTTCACCAAATTCTCCTTGCCCCGAAAGCATCCGGGACGCCTCAAATTTGGCTCGTGTAAAGAAAAGATAACGGCGTGAAGATGTAACGTTTATTATCTCATCCCTAAGCCTTATGCTGTTCACTTACTTACAATTTGATAGGCGAAAACTCCTCAATAAGTCCAAATTGATACAAGTGCCACCGCCCGTGCTGATAATTGAAGAACTCCAATTCTTCCAAATTGAACGCTCCTGTTATTAAATTATAGCTTTTGTGATTGGGGTTGGACTGGAAAATATCGTAAAATTCTTCTGTTGCTTCTTCCAAGATTTTTATCGCAGCTTCGATACTTTCCGTTCGTAGCTCCCTCAACGTCTCGCCTTCCTTTGGTCGATACTCGAATGGACAACCTGCCTCCATAAATTTGCGAAAAAAACTTTGGCTTTTATTGAGTTCCGCTTCTGGTTCACCTCTTCGTTTTAGCATTGATCTTGTGGTGAGAATCAAATGCTCTACCATGTGATGTGCGGTCATTAAACCGAAATTTGGGGCTTGATTACTTGGCAAAGTTCTAAGTTTTTCCGGTAATTCTTTACTTAGAAAGTCTTTGTATTTAGGTATCATTTTATATGTTTTGACATTGTTGATATCTGAGCATTTTGTACAGGTAAAAAACCTACAACTTTCTCTAAGGGATGAAAAAACAATAAACACTACATCTTGACTTGTTCTTTCTCCTTTATACTTCACCAAATTCTCCTTAAATAACTCGTTATTCGCGTCAAATTTGGCTCGTATAAAGAAAAAATAACGGCGTGAAGGTGTAGCGTTTGTTATCTTTTCATCCTTAGGGAAGACGAAAAAAATAATCTACCCGTCTGAATTGTTCTTTTTCTTATATGTTTCACTAAATTTTCCTTACGTAGCCCAGCTATGCGCGTCAAATTTAGCCAAACATATAAAAAAAATAACGGCTTCATTCGGGGTAGATTATTTTCTTCCTCTTCCCTTAAATAAAGTAGTTGTGACATTTGCTCTTTAAAATTTCAATTAGCAAGATTCTGGTGTTTCCGTTACTAACTCCCAAAAGGTATCGGACTTGTCTTCTTCGGCTCTATCAAGGCATGGAAAATCTTTCTCTACTAATACGTGGAGTGTTTCATTATCAGGTAAACTGATATTGGTTTCGATACCGACTTGCTTAGTGTTTATCCATTGAGAAGCAGTTGTTTTGGAGATAGATAATACTAAAGTATTGTCCGCTAAACTAACATTCACCGCTTGGTCTTCATCAACTATCTTTAATGCAAACCTGAATACAAGACCAGATGGAAACCCGATGCTTTCCTCTACAAATTGTTGGTCTTGCAATGCGTCTAATTCGGATTTTCTTATCCTTATCCGAATGCTGTTATGTGTGGTTCGCAGTTTCATATTATGGTTGTGCTATAAATGTAATGCTCCAACTTGTCCTGTATTTTGAAAATCTATTGATACCCCACATCTCTAAGTATCTCGTTCGCTAAACTTTATAAGTTTCGTAAACGTAAGTAACGAACTGATTTTTAAGTAATTATAAAATCTTGTAATCTGCCAACGTTTACAAAACTTGAAAAGTTTAGCAAACGGAATTACCTATTTTTATTTTTTTATTTAAATTTATCGTAATACATAAAGTCTTTAATTGTCAATAAAATACAAAAATGCTCTTGTCTGCCATTTGCAAAATGTCAGCCAACTCGCGCAACCGAAAAAGATATGGGGTATCAATAGATTTTGAAAATGCAAGGCAAGTCTTCCGACTTTCAGCATTACATTTACAGGGCTACCCATATTATTTAATTGTTTTCTAAAACAACTCCTTCTCACTCACCTGCAAAATGTCCAAATCAGGCGCAGTACGGTGTACGAATGCCACGACTTTACACTTACCGACGTTCCATTCTACCGGAATATCGAAAGTAAAACTTTCCTGTAAATTCGTTCCTATCGCTTGAGTCGGAATTGGGTTGCCTGCTACATTGGTGAGCATCGTGCGTAAGACGTGTTTATGTGTATAATCCTCTACCAAACCTGGCGTATCCAATTGAGCATCAACGATATCATTCTCCGTAATCATCACCGAAAGACTCAAATTATCGGTCAGTGTTTCCAGAAAATTCACGGTAATATTACTCGTCAATTCACCATTATTTTCATCGAATGAATTGGCAATTTGCACATCGACCTGTGCTGCGACAGCGAGTTCTTCCTCCACAAAACCTGCCCACGAGGGCGAAAAATGAATCATACCACCCATTCCAAACGAATTACGATCAATCGCTGCCGAAGGATAAGCCTCAACAGGTCCTATCAGTGCATCGAGCTGCTCGCCTGTATCTGTACTCAAATCACTCTTACTTTCTGGCAGTGGGTCAGCGAAAAAACCGGCATGAATAGACACCGCAATAAGCCTATCGCCATGCGTATTTATCAGATTTTCAATCAATTGCGCGCCTTGTGGACAATTAACACATTGCACACCCGTAAATTCTTCGATCAATACACGGCGCAGTACTTCGTCCGTTGTATTTGTTGGCGAATTCGTACTTACACTTGGCGGGTCGATGTCAGTACAAACCTCCTGACAACCTGCAAAAGCAAAAATAATAAATGCGAATGGAGCTATTTTTTTTATAAAATTATAAAACATACGAGTAAATTAAAATTCTATAGATGATAAGTGAAAGAAATTAAATAAGATGTCCCATAATGCGAAGTATTTTTTTTGTCTAAGGATTTTTTGAAAGCTGCACATAGCCTTAGCTACAGCCTGTCCCGAACCCCGATTCGGGATAAGGATTTCAAAGGATTCTTAGACGGAAAAAAGACGAGTATAATGGCACATGTTATTTATTTTCTTTCACTAAATAAACGTGAAGCGACTCACGCGAGATAATTATGAGAGAGCAAGTTATATAAAATAACTCATTTACTCAAAATAATATTGCCAGTAAATTGATATATTTGATTCTTTGATTAAATGCAGTGATAACTATTTGTTGAGTTATTTATCTGTATTTTTTTCTTTAAAATTGGAAAAATAAACGATAATTTGCTGATTATAGACCTCTAAGGATCAGGAATTAAATAAATGTACATCTATTTAATTCCTGATGCTTAGAGTCTTAAGGGATGAAAAAGAAAAGATAACGGCGTGAAGATGCAGCGTTTATTATCTTTTCATCCCTTGGAGCATGTTTAAATTTTTTCAAACTGATAATAGACTCTATTCCAAAATAATTTGTAAGCAGCTAAATTGTCTTTTTTCGCTACTCTTCATCTATTTCTCGTCCCGTACCGCAGGGTACGCGACTCGAAATGAGCTTCGATTAGCGAAAAAGTCCTAATTTCCATGCAATACAACTTATTTTGGAATAAAGTCTAATCAATTCCGATAACTATCGGGATGGTTTTGACGAAGCATCAAAGAGGGTATTTATCGGGATAAACAACTGATTTGATGTGAAGTCAAGTTCATAAGACATTGGTTTTCAGGTAGAAAAAATTTAAACATGGTCTTAAGGAATTTCCATATACTTATGTGTTTGGAGAGAAATGCGCCATTTCGGATTGGCTTTCACATAATCAATCATCAAAGGTAGCATTTCTTTTTGGCGTCCCCATTCGGGCTGCAAAAGTAGGGCGCAGCTGTCTCGCACCAATTTTGCGTGGGTTTCCGCCCATTCAAAATCGTGCTTATTGAAAATGATGATTTTTAATTCGTCGGCTTCCGCTGGAAATTCGGGGCATGGCGCTTTAAATTTTTTTGGCGAATAACAAATCCATTCCCATTTGCCTGTAAGCGGATGCGCGCCCGATGTTTCGATATTCAATTCAAATCCGGCAGCATGTAGTGCCTCGCACAGTTCGTCCAAATTGTGCATCAAAGGTTCGCCACCCGTAATCACGGCTAATTTGGCGGGAAACTCCAGCGCAGCCGCCACTATGTCTGCAATCGGCGTCATGGGGTGCGCCTCGACATCCCACGATTCTTTGACATCGCACCATACACAGCCCACATCGCAACCACCCAAACGAATAAAAACCGCCGCCTTGCCTTGATGGACGCCTTCGCCTTGTATTGTATAAAATTGTTCCATGAGGGGAAGTGCCGTGGCGATTTGTGCTATCATATTTCTGAATGAGTAGATGAATAAATGAGTAAGGGAAG
>Ga0209295_1000372_pt1 | contig 24605 bp, 22 predicted proteins | sample Porto_5metaG_FD_187428 | JGI IMG/M metagenome (GOLD analysis project Ga0209295, IMG submission 187428) | Marine algal microbial communities from Porto, Portugal - Porto_5 metaG (SPAdes) (version 2) | ecosystem: Host-associated > Algae > Red algae > Unclassified | place: Portugal: Porto... | reverse complement strand
TAAGGAGCTTAACTTCTGTGTTCAGCATGGGAACAGGTGTGACCTCTTTGCTATTGTCACCAGACAAATTAACTTACTTTATTAATGATAAACGTTTGTTTGATTGATTTCAATAGTCAATTTTACACTTTATTAAAAAGAATTTTACATTCTCTTTACTTCCTCTGTGTTTTTGACGACTTTTATATATTACTTCATTTGTTTTATAAAGTCAATGGTTTGTTTCAAGTTTTTTAAAAAACTTAGAATTAAGTCCGTTCAACTTTTCCACTTGAATTATTCTATCACATCTCTACTCACTAAACTATAGGTATTATTACTTTCTATCAATAAATTTGTTACTTTTTCAAACTAAAGGTAACAAATTGTTTAATCATTATTTTTCATTTTTATAATAAAACAAAAGCACTAACCACCTGAGTGATTAGTGCTTATATAGAAATCATTTATTTTTGTCTCATATATGGGAATAATAATACATCTCTAATTGATGGAGAATCAGTTAATAGCATAACCAATCTATCAATTCCGATTCCTAAACCACCTGTTGGAGGCATACCATATTCTAATGCTTCAATATAGTCTTCATCCATTTCATGCGCTTCATCATTACCTTGTTCTTTTTCAACTAATTGAGCTTCAAATCTTTCTTTTTGATCGATAGGATCATTTAACTCAGTGAATGCATTGGCATGTTCTCTACCTACAATGAATAGCTCGAATCTGTCTGTAAATCTTGGATCTTCCGGATTCTTTTTAGCCAACGGTGAAATATCAATTGGATGACCGTATATAAACGTTGGTTGAATTAATGTTTCTTCTACTTTTTGTTCAAAGAATTCATTTAATATGTGACCATACTTCATGTTTTCAGTAATTTCAATACCATGTTCTTTAGCTAGTGCTTTAGCTTCTTCATCTGATTTAACTTCATAAAAGTTTACGCCAGTAGCTTCTTTAACTGCATCAACAATGTGCAATCTTGTCCAAGAAGACTCTAAGTCGATTTCAGTACCATTATATTGAACTTTAGCTGAACCAAGCACTTCTTGTGCAATGTGTCTAACCATTGATTCTGTTAGGTCCATAATGTCATGATAATCTGCATATGCCTCATATAATTCAATCATTGTGAATTCTGGATTATGTCGTGTAGATACACCTTCGTTACGGAATACACGTCCGATTTCGTATACTTTTTCTAGTCCACCTACAATTAATCGTTTTAAATGTAGTTCGATAGCAATACGCATATATAAAGTAGCATCTAATGCATTGTGATGAGTAACAAATGGTCTAGCAGCAGCACCACCAGCAATTTGGTGCATCATAGGCGTTTCTACTTCTAAGAAACCTTGTTTGTTTAAGTAATTACGCATTTCTTGAATAATCTTACTACGATTAATAAATGTACGCGTACTATCTTGGTTAGTGATTAAATCTAAGTAACGTTGACGGTAACGTTGCTCAATATCTTGCAATCCATGGAATTTATCAGGTAATGGTCTTAAAGCTTTAGTTAATAAAGTAAATGATTTAGCTTTTACTGATAATTCACCAGTATTAGTTTTGAACATTACACCTTCAACACCAACAATGTCTCCTAAGTCAGCGTTTTTCCATAAATCAAATTGTTCATCTCCAACTTGATCTTTTCTTACATAGATTTGGATTTGCCCTGATAAATCTTGAACATGTGCAAATCCCGCTTTACCTTTACCACGTTTAGTCATAATGCGTCCAGCTATAGCTACATGGCTTTGTTCTTCTTTTTCATGTAATTCTTCTTTTGAGAATTCGTCCCAATCTGTTTTTAGCTCAGATGCTGATGCAGAACGATCATATCTTTGACCAAATGGATCAATTCCTAAATCTCTTAATTCTTGTAATTTTTGTCGACGGACCTGCATTTGGTCATTCATTTCTTCTGACATAACTTTCTCTCCTTTAGGCTTCTTGTTTTCAGTTAATTATTTTATACGTTCTAGTTGGAAATATTATAAATTAGCAACCATTTGTTGTTCTATTGATACTTGATACAATGTTTTTAATTCCAAAAATTATTTTAGCACTTTTAAGATACTAAAAGCATATTTCCCTTTTCTATAACATAACGTCAATATAGTTACCTTTCAATTCTACTAAACCATAAAGATGTTATAAAGGAATTTTTACTTTATCCTAACGCATGAGTTTAAATCCATTATAAAATAAATGCTTTTTCAATTTATTCTTTGTACTTTTTAACTGTATTATCCTCAGTGACTATTGACCCAATCGTTTTATTAGAGCGAGGTTCAATTTGTTTAGAGGCAATGTCGTTCAATGGAATCAATACAAAAGCACGCTCAACCATTCTAGGATGAGGTACTACCAAATCATTCTCTTCTATAATGTTATTTCCATATAATAATATATCTATATCTAATGTACGAGGTCCCCATCTAATTTTTCTAACACGATGAAGTTCTTGTTCTGTATCTAAACAACATGTTAACAATTGTCTTGCTGTTAATGTTGTTTCAATTTCTATACATAAATTTAAAAATTTAGGCTGATCGGTATACCCTACTGGATCTGTTTCATATATAGGGGATATATCTGTAACATCAATATTTTCGTATTGATTTAAGATTTGAATAGCTTGCTTTAATTGTTGCTCTCTGTCGCCTATATTACTTCCCAAACCTAAATATGCTTTAATCATTTAATGACTCTCCCTCACTATTTCAATACCTACTCCATCGTAGTGACCAGGTATAGGTGGGTTCTCTTTAGTGATTCTAACTTTTGTTTCCATTACACGATTATAGTGTGAATTTATACGTTTTGCAATACGTTCAGCTAGATGCTCGAGTAAATTCGAAGGCTCACCCTCAACAATAGATTTTACATCTTCAAACACTTCTCCATAATGGACTGTATCCTTTACATCATCTGACTTACCAGCGTCTTTCAAATCAACTTTTAAAGTGAGATCTACAACAAATATTTGTCCTATTTCATTTTCAGCTGACAATGCCCCATGATATCCGTAAAAACGCATTCCATTAAGAAATATGATGTCTTTCATTTTCATTCTCCTTTAAAAAGTCCATACCTTGTGCAATTCGAGCGTTGAGTTCGACATGGTGAACTCTGACAGCTTTAACGCCCTTCATTATACCATAGGCAGTTGTTGATGCTGTAGCTTCATCCCTCTCTAAAGGTTTGGTATCTTTACCTATCATTTCCTTAATAAACCTTTTACGACTAGTCGCAAGTAATACCGGATATTCTGTAGCTACTAATTCATCAAGTCGAGCCATCACTTCATTTTCTTCTTCACGTGTTTTCGCAAAACCTATACCTGGATCAAGCCAAATTTTTTCTTGAGGAATACCAGCCATCTCAGCTTTATTAGCTTGCGATAATAAAGTTACTAACATTTCATCGACAACTGGTTTATCTCTTTGTCCATCACCATTATGCATAAGTACGATTTCTGCATTGTAATTAGCGACAACTTCAAATATTTTAGGATCAAACAATCCAGCCCATTGATCATTAATCATTGTAGCGCCTAATTTTAAACAAGCTTCAGCTACTTCACTTCTATATGTATCTATTGATATTTGTGTATCGAGTTCTATTAAAGACTTAACTACAGGTACAACTCTATCTAACTCTTCCTCAAGCGTAATTTCTTTATATCCTGGTCTTGTTGATACACCACCTACATCAATAATATCAACACCTTCATTTATCATTTCTTTCGCTCTTTCAACCGCATTTTCAACTGAATTGTATTTTCCACCATCTGAAAATGAGTCTGGCGTAACGTTAAGTATGCCCATAATTTTTGTTTTTGACATTTAATCACCTTTTCATTTCATTAATATAAATATCATTAGTCTCACTTATAATGATATCATTACTCACATAATAATTTCAGTGTCAAAATCAGAATGTTCGATAATTATATCGATTAATCTGTAAATAAAATGATTTCACTTACAATAAGACATAAAAAATAGCGGAGTTACACACCCCGCTAATACATCTATTATAATTAATCATCGAATGAGTATAAAGGTGTAGATAAGTAACGTTCACCATTACTTGGTAATACTGTTACTACTGTTTTACCTTTACCTAATTCTTTTGCTTTTTGAATGGCTGCATGAATAGCTGCACCTGAAGAAATACCTGATAAGATACCTTCTTCTTTAGCAACACGACGTGCCATTTCCATTGCTGTTTCATTTCCTACTTTAATAATACTGTCGTAAATATCAGTATTTAACGTATCTGGAACAAATCCTGCACCTAAACCTTGTAATTTATGTGGTCCTGGTTCTCCACCACTAAGTACTGGAGATGCTTCTGGTTCAATAGCCACAATTTCAATTTCAGGATATTGTTTTCTTAATACTTTACCTACACCTGAAAGTGTACCACCAGTTCCAACACCAGCTAAGAACGCATCAATTTTTTTACCTTCAAATTGTTCTACTAATTCTGGACCTGTTGTAAGTTCATGAATTTCAGGGTTTGCTTGGTTTTCGAATTGTTGTGGTTCAAAATAACCGTGTTCTTCTTTTAATTCTTTAGCTTTTTTAATAGCGCCTTTCATAGCTTCTGATCCTGGAGTTAATACTAATTCAGCACCATATGCTTTTAATAAGTTACGACGTTCCTGACTCATTGTTTCAGGCATAGTAAATACTGCTTTATAACCTTTTGCTGCACAGACAAATGCTAAACCAATACCTGTGTTACCACTTGTCGGTTCTACAATTGTATCACCAGGTTTAATTTTTCCTTCTTTTTCAGCTTTTTCAATCATAGCTAATGCGATACGGTCTTTTACTGAACCGCCTGGATTTTGATATTCTAATTTAACATAAATATCTGCTGCATCTTCATCAACAACATTTCTCAACTTAACTACAGGTGTATTTCCAATTATTTGTGTAATATTTTCTACTGGTTTTTGTGCCATTAAAAACACTCCTTTTCAACGAAATTAATAAAGCTTAGTCTTTTTATCGGATATCTTTATTCTATCAGAATTTTCTCAAAATACAAATATATTTTATTTATACTGAAATTGAGTAATTGTTATACATTTTAAAATCTTCCCTAAACCAAATTAAAGTAAACGTTAACTCAAAATACTACCAATATATTAATTAATTTAAGCCATAGATTCTAATAATTGATTTAATTCGGATTCACTATAATTGTATTTATTACCACAGAAGTGACAAACTGCTTCTGCACCATGATCTTCTTTAATCATATCGGATATTTCAGCTTCTCCTAATCCTTTGATTGCGTTCAAGAATTTTTCATGACTGCAATTACATTCGAATTGTACTGGAGAAGTTTCCAATATTTGAACGTTATCTTCTCCAAGTATTTCATTTAAAATACCTTCAGGTGTTAGGCCTTGTTCAATTAATTTAGATACAGGTGTCATTTGGTTAATAGCTTCTTCCAACTTATTAATAGTTTCTTCTTTAGCTCCCGGCATTACTTGTATAATAAATCCACCGGCTGCTTTAATTGTGTTATCAGGATTAACAAGTACACCTAATCCAACTGATGAAGGTGTTTGTTCACTTGTAGCATAATAATAAGTGAAGTCTTCTCCTAATTCACCTGATACAATTGGACTTGATCCAGAAAAGTAATCTTTCATACCTACATCTTTAACTACTTGAATTGAGCCTTCTGTCCCAACTGCTCTTCTTACATCTAATTTTCCTTGTTCATTTAAAGGAAAATGCGTTTGTGGATGGTCTACGTAAGCGCGTACGTTACCTTTTGCATCCGCATCCGCAATAATTTTCCCTATTGGACCGCGACCATCAACTGTTACTGTTAATTTTTGAGTTCCTTTTAACATTGCGCCCATCATTACCGTAGCAGTCATTGTTCTTCCCATTGCTGCTGAGGCTGTTGGCCATGTATAGTGTCTTGTTTGTGCTTCTTGAACTGATTCAGTTGTTAATGAAGCATATGCTCTTATTTCTCCATCAAATGCTAGGGCTTTAACTATATAATCATGTGTCATTATTTATTTCTCCTTTTAATGAGGTTCTCTATTATTTATCATTTCATATTTTGAATATCATTTTCGAATAACTATTATACATCTGTTGCTTATTTTCATGAAATTATTTGTTTCACATTATATTTACTTTGCTTTTTAAAAGAAGAATCGAGTTTCGCTATAGTCTAAGCTAACTTTCTTCTCTCGCTATTATTTATATAAAAAACATCCCCTTACTATTACAGTAAGGGGATTGAACTAAGAACTAATTATTCTCTATGATTTGGATCATTAGGATTATATGGTTTATCAATGTTTGGTGATTGTTCATGTCCTGTTGATTCAGTATCTGATTCATCATTATCATGATCACTTTCACCGTCATTATTATCTAAAGATTGTTCTTTTCGAACATCTTCATATGATTTACCATATTTACCATCTTTGAATTCTGAGTCAGTTTCTGTTACAACTTCTGCAGAATCATAATCAACTTCAGGTAATTTACCTTCATGGAATAATGATTGAATTTGTTCTGCAACCAATGTTTCCTCAGTAAGTAATGTCTTAGCAATAAGTTTTAATTGTTCTTGATGTTCTAATAAGATTTCTTTACAACGTTCATATTGTTCTTTAACAATACGTTGTACTTCTTTATCAATTTCATAAGCAATTTGACCTGAGTAATTTGGTTCACCTTGCATATCTTTACCTAAGAATACTTGGCCATTACCGCTACTAGAGAATTGTAAAGGTCCGAGTTTTTTACTCATACCATATTCAGTAACCATTGATCGAGCAATTTGTGTAGCTCTTTCAAAGTCGTTTGAAGCACCTGTAGAAACCTCACCGAAGTTAATATCTTCTGATACACGACCACCAAGTAAACCACAAATTTTATCTAATAGTTCTGGTTCTGTCATTAAGAATCGGTCTTGTTTAGGTAACATCATCGCATAACCACCAGCTTGTCCACGTGGAACGATAGTCACTTTGTGAACAACTTCTGCTTCATCAAGTACCATACCAATAATAGTATGACCTGCTTCGTGGTGAGCAACAATATTTCTTTCTTTATCAGAGATAACACGTGATTTCTTAGCTGGACCAGCGATGACACGGTCTGTCGCTTCTTCTATATCACGCATGTCAATTTTGTTCTTGCCTTCACGTGCAGCAATTAATGATGCTTCGTTTAATAAGTTTTCTAAGTCAGCACCAGAGAAACCTGGTGTTCTTTGAGAAATAGCTTTTAAATCAACAGTTTCATCAAGTGGTTTGTTTTTAGCATGTACATGTAAAATAGCTTCACGACCCTTAACATCGGGACGACCAACTTGAATTTGTCTGTCAAAACGTCCAGGACGTAATAACGCTGGGTCTAAAATGTCAGGACGGTTTGTAGCAGCAATCATGATGATACCTTCATTTTCACCAAAGCCATCCATTTCAACTAATAATTGGTTAAGTGTTTGTTCACGTTCGTCGTGTCCACCACCAACACCTGCACCACGTTGACGACCTACAGCATCAATCTCATCGATAAAGATAATACATGGTGCATTTTTCTTAGCATTTTCAAATAAGTCACGTACACGACTTGCACCAACACCGACAAACATCTCAACAAAGTCTGAACCACTTATTGAGAAGAATGGTGCGCCGGCTTCACCAGCAACAGCACGTGCAAGTAATGTTTTACCAGTACCTGGAGGTCCAACAAGTAAAACACCTTTTGGTATTCTAGAACCCATTTGTTTAAATTTCTTGTTATCTTTTAAGAAGTCTACAATTTCTACAAGTTCTTGTTTCTCTTCATCTGCACCTGCAACATCTGAGAAACGAACACGGCGTTTACTGCTATCGTACATTTTAGCTTTGGATTTACCAAAGTTCATCATACGACCGCCGCCACCGCCACCTTGAGCTTGGCTAAGGAAGAAAATAAATAATAATGCAATGATTAAAACAGGAATCAATGTTGTTAGAATACTAACAAACACACTTTGTTCTTCTTCTTCTTTAACTGTAAATTTCAATCCATCTTGTTTCTGAGCTGTATCAGTAATTTTTTGTAAATCTTTTTCGTTGTTAAATAAAATTGTTGATGAATAATCTTCACCTTTTTTTGTTTTACCGCTTACCATGTATACGTTTTGTTCAGGTTGAATTTCTAATGATTTTAAATCGCCTTTATCCAATTTACTAACAAACTGCGTATATGTAAGTTGCTTTGGCATATTTCCATTACCATTTAGGAAAGAAAAAAGGCCAAATATTATAACGCCTATAATTGCGATAACTAGCACATTGCGAAACGCTTTCTGCATGTGTCATTTCCTCCTACTTCCAATAATAAAACTAACAAAAATTGTAACACAATACATCTTGACCAGGCTACTATTTCAACTTTAGTATTGGTTCTTCAATTTTAGTCAACTTCCACTATATAGATTTTTAATTTTTAGTTATATCATGATTTAAAAATAAGTAATGTCATGTTTAATTTAGACATCGTGATTTAAATTGAGTCTACACTAAAATGATGTTTAATCATAGTAATAAAACATCGTACCCAACTTTTTAACATCAAAATTAACTTGTTACTTTATGAATATACTTCCGGTTTTAAAGTGCCGATGTAAGGTAAGTTTCTATAATGTTCTCCGTAATCAAGTCCGTATCCAACTACAAACTCGTCAGGAATTTTTTTACCTACGTATTTTGCTTCAATATTAGCTTTTCTACGATTTGGTTTATCTAATAAAGTAACAATTTCTAATGAGTTTACTTTTCTTGATTGTAATAATTCAGTAATTGATTTCAATGTTGTACCAGTTTCTAAAATATCTTCAATAATTAAGACATCTTTGTTTTCAATAGAAGAACCTAAATCTTTGATGATTTGAACTTCACCAGTTGATTCAGTACCACCGTGATAACTTGACACATCCATAAAATCAATCGATAAATGTGTATCAATACGTTTGATTAAATCCGCCATAAACATGACTGATCCTTTTAAAATCCCAATACAAACAAGCGGTTTATCTTGATAATCTTTAGTCAACTGTTCTCCTAAGTCCTTACAAATGGTTTGAATTTCTTCTTCACTCATTACAATATTTTTTATATCCTTATGCATTTGCTATTCATCTCCAATATTTCTAATGTTTATATAATGTTTATAGTTTTTATTGATATATAACTGACCCACAGCGATAACATTTCCCTCTGCATTAATAACAATTGGTAAACGATTGCGTTCAATAGCATCGATTTTACAATCAATCAATAACCGACTTACTTTTTTATGTTTGTTTTCACTACCATTTAATAAAAAACGGTCGCCATTTTGACGTGTTCTTATAGTTAATGGTAATTGTTCTAACGGGAAATCTGATTGTATGATAATTTCATAATCTCCAAAGTGATATGTATGAGGTGTTTCGATGACTTTTATTGAACTTACATCGTTCATTTCTGTATTAGTCATTATTATAAATGTATCATATGAAATTTGAATTATCCATTTATCTGTAATATCAATCGTAAATTGTGATTTTTGACTTGCAAATTGGTCGAACCATGACTGATACATTTTATCAGATATTGAAGTTGCTAAGGAGATTTTTTCAAATATTTGGTCAAGTACATGCACCTTTACATTATCTGTTAATTGATTAAAGCTAGTTCTTGGAATAGTAATTTTAGTTTGATTCGCCTTTATAAGAGCTTGTTCATCAATAAATTGGCTTGCTAAATTGCGAAGTGTTTCTAATTCTTGATCATGCCAAGATTTTAACTTTAATAAGTGGTCGATACTTAATTGTTCGTTGTCTAAAATCGCAGGTAAAATACGATTACGTATATCATTTCTTACATATACGTTTTTGTGATTTGATGTATCTTCATAAAATGGAACATGAAATTCCGATTGATACTTCTTAATTTGATCTTTAGAAATATTTAATAACGGCCGACAAAGTTTATAATGTTGACGATTTGATTCATAAGCAATGCCCAGAGTACTACGAGTAAATCTCCCTGTAAACAACCTATAAAATATAGTCTCAATTTGATCATCTTGATGATGTGCTGTTAATAATACATCAGCCTTAAGTTTTTTCATCATAAAATCAAACCAGTCGTAGCGATATTGACGCGATTCGTTTTGAATACTATTTCCCGCTTCTACGATATTATTTAAATCAAGGTGTTTAATATAATAGTCAATATGGTGTTTTTCGCAAAACGTTTTAAAGAACGTTTCTTCCTCTGCTGATTCTTGTCGTAAGCCATGATTAACATGAATGCATGTTAATTTACGATATGTATGTTGATATTCATTTAATAAAAGATGTAATAGGCACATGCTATCTATTCCTGTTGATACAGCTAATACAATATGGTCATCTTTTGACCAACCTGTTGAATTCATTTCCATCAACTATTCACCTCCGCACAAGCTAATCAAATACCAAATCATCATTACAATAAAAATAGACTGCTCCTTCATCAAGAAACAGTCTTAGATTGTCTGTCCATTTACAGAAACTCACAATACAAAAGTTATATTATTGTAACAGACTTAATTTATGAAATTAACGTTTTGAACCTTTACCGCCTCGTCTAGATTCAGTTTGACGTTTTATAGAAGTTAATTTATCTTCACTATCTTTTAAGAAGTTACTTAATTTCTTTTCAAAGTCTTCACCTTTTGGCGCTGGTTTACTTTGATTTGATTTATTATTATGATGTGGTTTACGTTGTGGGCGATCTTTAGCCTTTTTAATTGAAAGACTAATTTTGCCATCATCTGCAATTGAAAGTACTTTTACTTCTACTTCATCACCTAAAGATAAATGATCTTCCACATTTTCAACGTAGTTATCAGCCACTTCACTAATATGGACTAAGCCACTTTTCCCTTCAGGTAACTCAACGAATGCACCGAATTTTTTAATACCAGTGACTTTACCTTTAAGCTTGTTTCCTACTTCGATTGACATATTCTAAATAAATCCTCCCGATTTCATTCGATTTTAACTTTATTATATTCCTGTTGAAGCAATTTCACAATGCTATAATGAGATTTACTTTAATTAATTATCACTATCTGACGACTTAGACTTAGAGGATTTATTATCATTTGGCAACCTAAAAATAACTTCGCCTTTATTACTTAAATAATAATCATCTCGTGCCACTTTTTCTACGTAATCTTTATCATTTAAATTGTTTAGTTTCTCTTTTAAAGCAATCTCTTCATCTTGCTTTTTTTGATATTGTTCTTCTTTATGTTTTCGTTCTACAGCGTCTTTATCATTGCTGTGCTTTTGGACGACAAGCATAATGCATAATAAGATGATTATTGCTAACATGATTCCGCCAAATAAAGTGATTCTTCGGCGAACAACACGCATCTTTTTGCGTTGTCTTTGTTTCTTTTGGTTTTCTTTAGATGTATATTGATTACCAATATTTTCAACTTTATTATTCATTGCTTGTCACCTCTCTTTGTTTATTCAGATTCATTAATACGCTCTTCTTTAACTAATTCGTACATACCTTTAGCATTCTCTTTAGAAGCATGCTCATTTAATCCTGTAACATTAACAGTCACAAGTTTCTGTCCGAAGCGAATAACTAATACATCTCCAACTTTAACATCTGTTCCTGCTTTTGCTACATTGCCATTAATTGTAATACGTCCTTGATCACTAATTTCTTTAGCCAATGTACGACGTTTAATTAATCTAGATACTTTTAAAAATTTATCTAATCTCATTAATGATTCTCTCCTTGCTCTAAATATTGTTTAAGAGCCACTTCATCAAAATCTTTATTTTTTGTTTTATCATACAATGACATGAAATGGTCTGCAAATACTTTCTCAAATTTCACACGTGGTTGTTTGCCTTCCTTGGATTTAGCCGTCGCCCAAATTGATTTTAAATCATCAATTGATTCTGCTGATGCATCACTAAATATATGAGGATGTCGACGAATCATTTTAGCATTTAAGCTGGCAATCACTTCTTTAACATCAAAATAGCCTTCTTTTTTACCAATGCTTGTATGCAATAACACTTGTAACAGTATATCTCCAAGTTCTTCTACCATGTGCCAATCATCTTCATTATCGATAGCTTCAAATAACTCAAACGTTTCTTCTAGTAAATAACGTTTAAGCGTTTGATGTGTTTGAACTTTGTCCCAAGGGCAACCTTTTTCATCATCAACTAATAAATCGATCGTCTGCTCTGCAAAATCAAAGTCATTATAAAGTGCCTCTGATTCTATAACTTGAGGGACAAAAACACTAGTTAAGTTATTAAACGCATCTTCAAAATGATCAAGTTCATATAATGCACATTGCGTCACTTGTGCTTCACCAGTACGTGCACCTGTCACAATTGCTACCTCATGTTCATCTGGATATCTTTCCATTAAAGTTAGCTTAATATCTGCTGCTACCATTTCACTATAAACTTGCGTAATAAGTGTATTTGTACGCACATTTAGTTGCGCTTCTTTTAAAGATGTAGCATCAAGTAGTGTGAAACCATCATTAGGATCAACATTCACAGCTTCAAATACGTCATCGATGAAACTTTTACCACCTAGTACTTTTACATCTATATCGTTATTTTGTGCATGATACTCCATTAATTTCATAGTAGTCGTTTCTGCCACACGTGGATGCCCTGGAACTGCATAAACAATGTCTGATTGTTGTGCTTTATCAATCAATTGTTTAACAATTTCGTCATACACTTTTTCAAATTGGTCATTATTTTCATAAATATCATCGAAACCTTCAAATTCTATTTCATTTTTAAGGTCCTCAATAACTGGATGTTCAAGTGTACGTGCATATATCTTAGGTTGTTTTTGTATAAATCGATATATACCTAATGGCAAATCTTCTATACCATAGTTTCCTAAACCAATAATAGTAATAGTTTGTGTCATTAACGTCTTCCTCTCTTAAAATGATATAGCTTATCTCCTAAAGGTAAAAATTTAAGTTCTCTATAACTTAGTACATTAAAAATACCGACATATATCATAAACACACCTACGCCAATCAATGCACTAATCATTAAAGATATTAATCCAATTACACGACCATTAGATGGTAATACAAACATTATTATTTGGACTACAACTGACATTATAAACAGCCCGACCACTAATTTAATAATAAATTTACCCATTTGACTAAAATGATAGGATTTTAAGACTGCCCAATGTAATATAGCGCAAAAAATAATTAATGATAATACTGTACTTATACTTGCACCTAATATTTGTAATTGATGAATAAAAATAACATTCAATATAATCTTCATTAATAATCCGCTTATAAACCCAATTAAAATAGGCTTCGTATTATTAATTACTTGTAGTAAAGCTATATCCATCATGATTAATGATACACCAATTACTGTTAGCATATAAACACATAACGTGCTTGTTTGACTATCCGTCTTAAAAAACACTTGATTCATTAGCGGTAAAACATTAATTAGACCTACACCTGCTGCCGAACTAATTAAGACAGTTATTTTTAATGAGGCGTTAGCATATCGGTTCATTTGTATAGATTGCTTCTTTTGAATTGCATCAGTTAATAATGGAATTAAGACAAAACTAAATGTCGTTGTAACAATTAATCCCATTTGTATAAATGAAGCACCTCTATCATATACACCTTTTTGTTTAATCGCTTCTATAAACGTTAATCCTGTTGTTTTAAGCGTATGAATAACAGTAAAACTGTCTGCTACTTGCCATAAAATAACAATCAACTGACTTAATGCAAAAATAAGTATAGCAATGAGTAAGTTTTTCCAGCGGATTTTTTCTTTATCATTATTCAAATTTAATTTAAATGGTCGTTTAGCTAATAAATACAATGTCGAACCTAAAAATCCTATAGATGACGCAATAATTGCTAATGTTCCAGCTTGATATATAGACCAATGTTGTTTCACAAATAACAATATAGCTATCATGATTAAACATACTCGAATTAATTGTTCTATAACCTGGGAAATGGCGGGTATATTCATTTCTTGTTTTGATTGAAAATATCCTCTTAGGACACCTAATACATCTACAAAAATAAAACTAAAGCTCGCCATTCTAATCATCGGTGTTAAATGTACATCACCCATTAATTTAGCAATCATGTTTGCACTACTAAAAATCACAATACAAAATACAAAACCTACGCTTTGTATTACTAATAATACTTTTGAAAAATATTGTTCATGTTGGTCTTTTCTTAAATTTTGTGTCACAGCACTTGGAATGGCATTCATAGACAAAATCATACCTAGCGCTACAATCGGGTATATTTGTTGATATGCATATAAACCCTCATCACCAAGTATATTTTGATAAGGTATTCTATAAATCGCACTTAAAATTTTAATAACAATTAATGCAATCGTTAGTATCACTACACCATTAAATGCGGGTTTATGCTTCATCTTGAATACTCATACTTTCTTCAATGCATTTAACTAAGAATTTTAAGTTATCTAACCATTGCTTAGACTTAGTAAGTGTCACTTTCATAGTGCCATTCTCAACGCCAACTTTCATTGATCTACCAAGTGGTTGAGTATTTTTAAATAATGCTTCGCCATCTATATCAGTAGTAGATTTCTCTGATAATAAAATTTGAATTTGTTTACCTAAATCTTTAATTTTTGTAATACCTGCATGTAAAGCATGCGTTTTGATTTCTACAATATCTAATAAACGTTCAACTTCTACTGGATATTCATTAAAACGATCGATTAATTCATCTTTGATATCCATAAGTTGTTCTTCTGATTCCACTTTTCGTAGTTTCTTATAAATTTCAATTTTAGCTTGTTCATTTTGAATGTATTCTGCTGGTAAATAGGCGTCTAAGTTGAGTTCAACTTCGACTTCAGGTGTATCTGGTATTTCTTCTTTAATACCTCGTTTTTCATTAACTGCTTCTTCAAGCATTTGAGAGTATAAATCAAAGCCGACAGAATCTATAAATCCATGTTGCTGTTTACCAAGTAAATTACCGGCACCACGAATATTTAAATCACGCATAGCAATCTTGAATCCTGAACCTAGTTCAGTAAATTCTTTAATAGCTTGTAATCTTTCTTCAGCTGTTTCAGTTAATACTTTGTTTGTAGGATGAAGGAAGTAAGCATAACCAATTCTACTTGAACGTCCTACACGTCCACGCAATTGATATAATTGACTTAGACCAAATCGATCCGCTTCTTCAATAATTAATGTATTGGCATTCGGAACATCTACACCTGTTTCGATAATCGTAGTCGTTACCAAAATATCATATTCATGATTAATAAAACTCAACATTGTTTCTTCTAAATCTCGTTCTGTCATTTGACCGTGTGCAACAGCGATATTTGCATCAGGCATCAACATTTGAAGTTGTTCTCTCTTTTCATATATTGATTGAACTTTGTTATATAAATAAAATACTTGTCCGTCACGAGATAATTCTCTTTCTAACGCTTCTTTAATAAAATTCGTATTTTGTTCTAATACATACGTCTGTACTGGAAAACGATTTTCAGGTGGTGTTTCAATAACAGATAAGTCACGTACACCAAGCATACTCATATGCAATGTTCTAGGTATTGGCGTAGCTGTAAGTGTTAACACATCCACATTATTTTTCAATGTTTTAATTCTCTCTTTATGACGTACACCAAAGCGTTGTTCTTCATCGACAATAAGCAATCCTAAATCTTTATAGTGTATATCTTTTCCAAGTAATTTATGGGTACCGACAACAATATCTACGTAACCAGATTTCAGTCCTTCTTTTGTTTCTTTTACCTCTTTTGTAGAACGGAAACGACTAATTAATTGAATTTCTACAGGGAAATCTTGCATACGTTCTATTAATGTTTCATAGTGTTGTTGCGCTAATATAGTAGTTGGTACTAAAAATGCAACTTGTTTACCTTCCATAACTGCTTTAAATGCAGCTCGTACAGCAACTTCTGTCTTACCGTAACCTACATCGCCACATAATAAGCGATCCATTGGACGTTCTCTTTCCATGTCACCTTTAATTTCTTCAATAGATTTACTTTGATCGGGTGTCAGTTCATATGGGAAGTCCAATTCGAAAGTAGATTGTTCTGCAGTGTCTGGGCCAAATTGGTAACCTACAGACATTTCTCTTTGTTTATATAAATCGATTAATTCGTCTGCAATATCCTCAACACTTTGTTGAACTTTTGCTTTAGTTTTTTTCCACTCTGTGCCACCAAGTTTGTTTAAACGTGGCGATTTATCTTCAGAAGCAACATATTTTTGTACTTGATCCATTTGATCTACAGGAACGAATAATTGATCGGTGCCCTTGTACTGTAACTTAATATAGTCTCTATGTTGTTCTCCAACTTCTAGCGTTTCTACGCCTAAATATCGTCCTACACCGTGGTGGACATGGACGACATAGTCTCCTACATTTAAATCCTGATAGGACTTAATTTTTTCAGCATTAGACATTGTTTTCGTACGTTTACGTTGCTTTTTCTGTTTTGTTTTAAATAATTCTCTTTCAGTTATCACAACTAATTGCATATAAGGTAATTCAAAACCTTCTGATAAGCTACCTTCTAAGACAACAGCTTGACCACTTGTCGAAGCTTGATCAATATTTGTCACTACAGGAATATGCATTTCGTTCAACATAGATTGTATGCGTTCTACTTTTGTTTCTGTCTCAACAAGAACGATAACAGCATATTCATTTTGAATAAATCTTTGGAATTCAGAACGCATAATATCATATTGACCATAAAACTGTTGAACTGGCTTACATGAAAACTTAATAATATGTTCTAATTCAACAGGCATAGATGACGTAAATAAAGTAAAGTAAGCAACCGGATTATCTTGTAGAAGATTTTCAAAGCCATCATACTGCATAAAACTTTGACCAATAAAACCATTACCACTTTCGATTAAGTTGCTTATAAAATCATCAACTTCAGTAGTCAAAGTTTCTTCTGTTTCTTTAATACGATTATATTCGTCAACTGCAATGACTACATCCTTAGAAAAATAATCAATAATAGTAGATGGTTGTTCATACATAAATGCCACTAATCTTCTTAACAATTGATGGTCAAAAAATGTAGATTCAAAGAGTTTGAAACTTTCATATGTTTCTTTCAAATCATTTCGTACAGATTTTTCTATTTTAGGTCTTGTTTCTTCATACGCTTCTTTTAAATGAGTTTGTAAATGATTGATGACCTCATCTGTAATAATATAATCACTCGCTGTCGTGATTTCTATACTTTCTAAATTATCATTAGATCTCTGAGTTTCAACATCAAAATCTCTAATAGAATCAATTTCTGTATCAAATAGTTCTATTCGGACGGGCGCTCCAATTAGAGGATAAATATCAATGATTCCTCCTCTAAGAGAAAATTCCCCAATATGCGAAACCACACTTTCTCTTCGATATCCCATATTGACTAATTTATTTAAGAAATCATCAACTTCAATATCATCTCCAACATTCAATGTCATTTGATGATTGCGCCACATTTCTACCGGCGTTAACCATTTTTTCAATCCATTTAATGGGACGATAAATAACCCTTTCTTTCCATGAGCCAGTGCTGTTAGGGTTCTAACACGTTCACTCATGAGCTGAGGGCTTTGCGTAGAAAATTCTTCCGTCATGATATCTTGGACTGGATATTTATAAATTTCTTCATCACTGACGTATTGTAAAATATCTGCTTCGATTTTATCTGCTTGATATAAGTTATTAGTCACTAATAACATTTGTTTATGGTCTGATAAATATTTTTCAGCAATCAATGTAGCTTTAGCTGAAGGGGATAGGCCAGTAACTAAAATATTATCTTGGCCAAACACTTGGTCTAATTCCTGAAAACGCTTATCTTCTTTTATATAGTTAGAAATGACTTGTCTCAATTGATTTCACCATTATATTCATTCATGACATTATCAAATCTAGATGTTTCTATAAATGCTTCCACTGCATTTGCTGAATGTTCAATGACTTTCTCCATTGTCATCATTTCTTCTTTTGAAAAGCGTTGTAATACATAATCAGGAACAGACATACCATTCGTAGGTCGACCAACACCTATACGAATTCTTTTAAATTGATCAGTACCTAGCATTTTAATAATAGACTTCATACCATTGTGACCACCAGCGCTGCCTTTTTGACGCAAACGCACATGTCCTTGATCTAAATCTAAGTCATCATATAATACAATAAGATCTTCTACATCTACATTATAATAATCCATTAACGGGGCTACTGCCTCACCGGATAAATTCATCATTGTCATTGGTTCAATAAGTAAAACTTTGTCACCATTCATTCTTTCAATAGTGTATGCACCTTTAAATTTTTGCTTATCTAATTTAAATCCATGACGCTCTAATATATAGTCAATGACTTCGAAGCCAATATTGTGTCTTGTAAGTTCAAATCGTTTACCAATATTTCCAAGACCTACAATACATTTCATATGTCGTTACCTCCAAAATTAATGTTTATCATTTAGTGACTATTCTTCAAATGATATATTGTCTCCGATTAAAATAACCAATCGTAAGTTAATCTTTATATCATTTATCAATACCACAATTTTATAATCATTCCCTATAATAACACAAAAAGCACTATGCTTATTAGTATAAGCATAGTGCTCGTCAATAAAGTTAAGAATCTTTATAAGATATTATAATTGATAATAATCTTATTCTTCTTCTTTATTTTCTTCTTCTTCGTTGTCGTCATTTTCTTCGCCAACGCGTTCTGGTTCTTCAGTAGCTGCTTCGCCTTCCATAGCTTCTACTTCTTCTTCAGTAGGTTCATCTGTTGGAGGAACTACTGTTACGATAGATTCTTCAGGATCGTTTTCGATAGTGAAGTCACCAGAAACTTTAATGTCAGCTACAGAATAGCTATCGTTGATATTTAATTCAGTGATATCAACTTCGATTGCTTCTGGGATATTATCTGGAGTAGCAGTTACTTGTAAGTCGAATAATGGTTGTTCAACTACGCCGCCTTCTTTAGCGCCTACTGCTTCACCAACTAATTGAACTGGTACTTCTACAGTACGTTCTTCAGTCATGTTAATAGCTAAGAAGTCGATATGAGTGATTTGGTTTTTCAATGGATCGTATTGGTAATCTGATACCATTACTTTGATTGATTTAGAACCAACACCTAATTCGATAACGCCGTTACGTCCTACTTCACGGATAACTTTGATAAATTCAACTTCATCAACTTTAACTGAAGTATTTTTTGTTCCGTAACCATATACAACTGCAGGTACTTTACCAGCATTTCTAAGTTGTTTAAGGTCAGAACGAGTTTGTTTACCTTGACGGATGATTGACTTTAATGAAGTCATTCTATTTCCACCTTTCATCTTTCGCTCTTTTAATGAGCTCCTCACTTACCCATCAACATCAATCGTTGCTTGTAAGTGTTTATTTATTCGTATAATCACGAACGAATGTATTATACACGCTTAAAACATTTTCGTCAAACGCATTTAACAATTTTAGTCGAATAATACACTAACTGATTCTCTTTCATATACACGAATAATAGCTTTACTAATTAAACCTGCAACTGAAAGTTCTTTCGTATTTGTTGGTTTACGACTTTCTTCTAATTGAATTGAGTTCGTAACGATTAATTCTTTAATTGCTGAATTTTCGATACGTTCTTTAGCTGGACCTGATAATACAGGGTGTGTACAACATGCATATACTTCTTTAGCACCTTTATCTTTAAGTGATTGAGCTGCTAAAGTAATTGTACCTGCTGTATCAATAATATCATCAATAATGATGGCTGTTCTTCCTTCAATATCGCCCACAATGTTCATTACTTCAGCCACATTTGGTTTTGGACGACGTTTATCAATAATAGCAATTGGAGTTTTTAAAATGTCTGCCAATTTACGTGCTCTCGTTACACCACCATGGTCAGGTGAAACAACAACACATTCTTCTGGATTAATAGCAGGATCATTTTGGAAATGTTGCGCTAAAATAGGTACACCCATTAAATGATCAATTGGAATATCAAAGAAACCTTGGATTTGTGGCGCATGTAAATCTAATGCGATCATGCGATTTGCTCCTGCAGTTTCGATTAAGTTTGCTACTAATTTAGCAGTAATAGGTTCACGACTACGTGCTTTTCTATCTTGACGAGCATAACCGTAATAAGGCACTACGATGTTAATATTTGCCGCCGATGCACGTTTACAAGCATCAATCATAATAAGTAATTCCATTAGATGTAGATTAACTGGGTATGAAGTAGGTTGGATGATAAAAACATCACAACCACGGATACTTTCTTCTATATTGATTTGAATTTCTCCATCACTGAAACGTTTTACAGAACATTTTCCTAATTCAATACCTACATGGTCTGCTACTTCCTGTGCTAAAGGTTCATTACCTTTAAGTGAAAAAATCTTTAGCGATGAATTCTTATATTCATTATTTAACATTTATAGTCCTCCAATTATTTACTTACACATCTACTATTATATAGAAAAATAAACTTGATTACTATGACAAAAGTCTAAATCCTATGTTTACATATTCATTTCAATTATTTCTTATCGTTGTTTAAATAGCCCTCTTTATTTACTTGTCTTGCTCTCGCTAATGCTAAACTTTCATTTGGAATATCATCAGTTATCGTTGAACCAGCAGCTATTAACGAATGATCACCTACTGTTACTGGAGCAACTAAATTGGTGTTACAACCGATAAAGGCATCTTTTCCAATAATCGTTTTAAATTTATTCACGCCATCGTAATTAACGGTAATAGAACCACAACCGATATTCGTACGTTCGCCTATTTCGGCATCGCCAATATAACTTAGATGTGACACTTTAGAACCATCTTTAAGTTCAGCTTTTTTCACTTCTACAAAGTTACCTACTTTAACTTCTGCACCTAATTGAGAACCTGGTCTTAATTGTGCAAATGGGCCTACATTCGTATATTTGCCTACTTGAGACTCATTGATGACTGATTGTTTAATATTTGCATAAGAATCAATGACACTGTCATTAATTTCTGAATATTGACCAATCTTAACTTCTTCACCAATTACAGTTTTACCATTAATTCTGACACCGGGTTCAATTATTGTATCCATACCTATTTTTACATCAGGTCCAATAAACGTACTTGCTGGATCAATAATTGTAACCCCATTTCTCATATGAAATAGATTTAAGCGCTTTTGTAATGCTTTCTCAGCTTGACTTAGCATGACTCTATCATTTACGCCAATAATTTCTTCAAAGTCATCTGTATGATATGTACTTGCTTTACCATTATCTTTAAGAATTAAAGAAATGACATCAGGTAGATAATATTCTTGTTGCACATTATCATTCTTAACTTGATCTAATTTTTCAAATAAGGTTTTATTATCAAATGCAAAGATACCTGAACTAATTTCAGTAATTGCTTTTTCTTCGTTGTTAGCGTCTTTTTCCTCTACTATTCTCAATAATTGTCCTTCGTTATCTTTAATTACTCTTCCATAACCTTTTGGGTCATTAGCTGTAGCTGTTAAAACAGTAGCTTTGGATTGGGATGATTCATGTTGTTCGATTAAAGATTTTAGTGTTTCAGCTGTGATAAGTGGTGTATCTCCACACACAACCAATGTTGTACCCTCGTTATTTCTTAAATGTTCTTCTGCCATTTTCACTGCATGTGCTGTACCAAGTTGTTGATCTTGATAGCTATACAATGATTGATTACCTAATGTTTCTTTCACACTTTCAGCACCGTGTCCAACGATTGTTATAAGCTGGTTCACGCCTGATTGTTGAACATTATTAACTACATGTTCAATCATTGATTTGCCAGCAATTTCATGTAGCACTTTATATTTTTTTGATTTCATTCTTGTGCCCTTGCCTGCTGCCAATATTATCGCATGTCTTTGCATGAATGCTAACCCTCCATAAAATATACACTTCTCTACTATTATAATTTAACCGCTATCACTCTTTCAACATATAACCTATTTAGATGAAATACTTATTATGTGCTATTCACTTACAAAACCATGAATAATTTACTTAATGTTAGTTGTTATGGTGTTGATTTTAATGCTTAAATTTTTAAGTAAGTTCAAATGATTAAAACATTTAATGAAGAGGGACAAAATATACTTGAAAGTAAAAGTTATATTTTAAAAGTAGTCCTAAAAACAAAAACAGAGTCAACATAGTGTAATATGTTGACTCTGTAAAATATGTTTATATTTAAGCTTCGTCAGATTCATCTGATGTTGCATTTTTATCAGGAATGACTTCATCAGTTTCATCATATACTTTCATCACTGCATCTTGAATTTCTTGTCTCATTTCTGAGTTAATTGGATGCGCGATGTCGCGGAATTCACCATCTGGTGTACGTTTACTTGGCATTGCGACAAAAAGACCTGAGTTTCCTTCAATCACACGTAAGTCATGGATTACAAACGCCTCGTCTAATGTGATAGAAACAAGCGCCTTCATTCTACCATCTGTATCTATTTTTCTAAGTCTAACATCTGTCACTTTCATGTAGTGAGCCCCCCTAGTATATCTTTGTTTTATTAGAAGCTTGACAATTGCTCAAAAGAAAATTATATCCTTTATTTAACTTTACTAATTAATTCTATTTCTACTTTAACATCTTTAGGTAGTCTAGCTACTTCTACACAGCTACGTGCTGGTTGATGTTTATCGAAATAACTTCCATATACCTCATTTATATATTGGAAATTATTCATATCAGAAATAAAAATAGTTGTTTTAACAACATTATCTAAATCTGAACCTGCTTCTTTAAGTACCACAGATAAATTTTCTAAAACTTGTTTAGTTTGTTCTTTTACATCATCACTGACAATTTCTCCCTCTATATTAAGTGGGATTTGACCTGATGTATAAACAAGTCCATTTACTACTGTAGCATGTGAATAAGGTCCTAATGCTTCTGGTGCTTTATTTGTGTTAATTATTTCCATGATGTAATTCGCTCCTTTAAGAAAATTTAGACAAGCTATTGCCTGGTTCTACTTTAAATTCCTGATTATATTCGTCAACATCTGATAGTCTTACCAAGGAAGTATAATCTTCTATTAACCTTTGTTTTACTTCTTTCGATTCTACGAGTACTGATACCCCTTTTACGTGTGCTTTAAACTCATTCATTAAATTCATAACACCGTTGATTGAGCCACCTGCTCTCATAAAATCATCGACGACAAGTACATTAGAATTTTCAGCTAATGTACGCTTAGATAATACCATTGTTTCTATTTTTCTAGACGATCCTGAAACATAATTGATAGAAACTGTAGAACCTTCTGTTACTTTATTATCTTTTCTAATAACTACTACAGGTAAATTTAATACGTTTGCTACTGCATTAGCAAGCGATATACCTTTCGTAGCAATCGTGACTACAGCATCTAGTTGTTCGTTCATATAAATACTCGCTATCAATTTACCTACCTTATTTAATAATGTAGGGTTTCCGACTAAGTCTGATAAGAATAAATAACCGCCTGGCAACAATCTATCTTTCTCATCTAGTAATGAAATAACTTCATTTACAACTTCAGTCGCTTCTTCCTTACTCATCATCGGTTTATATGTTACGCCTCCACTTGCTCCTGCTGTAGTCGTAACTGTTCCCAATGCTTCTTTTTGAAATGTACTTTTAATAATTTGTACATCCTCACTAATTGAAGATTTTGCCTGTTCAAACTTATCTACGAAAAATGTTAAAGGAATCAATTTATTCGGGTGGTTCATCAAATATTGTGTCATAAACACAATTCGTTCACTTCTTTTATACCTCATCATTTCAACCCTTCTATCCTAATAATCTAACTAAATATACTTCGTTACAACATCCGTTTACAGCATTATAAATATTTTTGGCTTGGCTTTCTTTTTGTGCTAAACCATAAACTGTTGGTCCACTACCACTCATCAAAGCTCCGTCTGCACCACATTGCAACATATTTTCTTTTATCTTTTTAATTTCTGGGTGCATCTCCATCGAAATAGGTTCTAATCTATTAGATAAACTGGCACATAACTTGTCATAGTCCGAAAATTTTAACGCTTCTATACAATCTTGAGTATATACTTCATGACTATAATTTAAATCCAACGCTTTAAATACATCTGGTGAAGAAATGCCAATATTCGGCTTTGCTAATACAACCCAGGCAGAAGGTGGTTTGTTTAAAAATGACACCTTTTCACCTCGACCAGTACAATAAGCAGTCTTGTTATATATACAAAATGAAACATCAGTTCCAATTTTGTTACCTAATGTACACAGTTCATCCAAAGATATATTTAAATTATATAAACGATTCATACCTCTCATAGTGGCTGCTGCATCTGCTGAACCACCTGCTAAGCCAGCTGATACTGGAATATCTTTATCA
>Ga0209295_1000371_pt1 | contig 24687 bp, 20 predicted proteins | sample Porto_5metaG_FD_187428 | JGI IMG/M metagenome (GOLD analysis project Ga0209295, IMG submission 187428) | Marine algal microbial communities from Porto, Portugal - Porto_5 metaG (SPAdes) (version 2) | ecosystem: Host-associated > Algae > Red algae > Unclassified | place: Portugal: Porto... | reverse complement strand
AACAATATGTTCGCCAAATTAGATGTTAAGCGTTTTTTGATTACAAGTTAATTAAAAATAAATTTATATTTATCTAAAATAAAATCATTTACAAAAATAAAAATAAATAAATTACTCGCGTTCGATTTATAATTTTGAATTTGGCGAACATATTGATAATGCGCCGTAATTTTTTCTTCTATGGTTCTGCTGAAATAAGGATATTTTTAAATTATTTTATAATAAAAAATATTTATAAATAATTCATTTTTAATAATAAATAAATTACAAAATAATTTTAATTAATTAAAAAATGGCTATATTTCAGTGCGACCTTCTAAAGAATTCAAAAAATCGTTGCATAGCCATAGCTACGGAACTATTTTTTGTGTTTTTTAGAAGGGAAAATTACGGCGCATTATGGAACAATTTATTTAATTTCTTTCACTAAATCTTCCTTACGTAGCTCGGCTATGCGCGTCAAATTTAGCCAAACATATAAAAAAAATAACTGCTTCATTTGAGGTAGATTACTTTCTTCCTCTTCCCCTATTTTAGGAGAATTTGGTGAAGTATAAAGGAGAAAGAACAAGTCAAGATGTAACGTTTATTGTCTTTTCATCCCTTATCTACCGGGCGTTACTTTTTTTTGTTTGGGCATAAAAAAACTGCGCTGAAAACGAGTTTCAGCACAGTTGTAGGTGTTTGATATTATATTTCAAGTCTTAATTTCCGTCATCATCGTCTGACTCATCTGTGTCGTCATCAGAATCATCTTCTGTTTCGTCCGTGTCATCGTCTGACTCATCTGTGTCGTCATCAGAATCATCTTCTGTTTCGTCCGTGTCATCGTCTGACTCATCTGTGTCGTCATCGGAATCATCTTCTGTTTCGTCCGTGTCATCGTCTGACTCATCTGTGTCGTCATCAGAATCATCTTCTGTTTCGTCCGTGTCATCGTCTGACTCATCTGTGTCGTCATCGGAATCATCTTCTGTTTCGTCCGTGTCATCGTCTGACTCATCTGTGTCGTCATCAGAATCATCTTCTGTTTCGTCCGTGTCATCGTCTGACTCATCTGTGTCGTCATCGGAATCATCTTCTGTTTCGTCCGTGTCATCGTCTGACTCATCTGTGTCGTCATCGCTTTCGTCTGTGTCGTCATCGCTTTCATCTGTGTCGTCATCGCTTTCGTCTGTATCGTCATCGCTTTCGTCTGTGTCGTCATCGCTTTCGTCTGTGTCGTCATCGCTTTCGTCTGTGTCGTCATCGCTTTCATCTGTATCGTCATCGCTTTCATCTGTGTCGTCATCGCTTTCGTCTGTATCATCGTCTGAATCGTCGTCAGCGTCATCGTCGCTTTCGTCCTCTTCATTTACATCAAGCTCAACTCCGCATTCTTCAAGCACAGCGATCAAATCATCAATTTTGAACAGTGTTTGAGTTGTTCCATCTGCAAGTATAATTTCGATAGGAAATGCTAAGGTGAACGGCTGCATATTGCCAATGAGGTCGGTCAAAACCGCCTCAAGTTCTGCGCCCGCAGCGACTGTAAGGGTATCGCTAAGGGTGTAAATAGTAACATCACCTGTAGGGGTGAAGCAGTCTAATATCGTAGTATCTGCTGTGACTATTGTTTTGAATTGGTAGTCTGTTTCGATGGGAATATCAAGGTTTTTTGAGCATGAAAATATCATCATGCTTGTTACTGCTACGAACAGTATAAAATTAATTACTTTTTTCATTTGTATTATGTTGTGGTCTTTTAATAAAAAAGCGAGGCTTGTGCCTCGCCTATAGTTAAATGCCTAAAGATTTTTAAATTATCTATGAATAACTATCTTTATATGATGGATAGTTTGTCCGTGTTCATTCCCAATAGTGGCAAAATATATACCTGAAGATAAGTCTTTCAAATTAAGCACAGTTAAACCGGAAGTAATTCCATCAAATGTTTTTATTGCCTGCCCTGTTTTGTCATAAATGATTATTTGATTAGTAGAATTATGTCCTGATATATCTATGTTTAAGATGCCTTTTGTTGGGTTAGGGTATGATTTAATATCTGAAAAGTCATCAATGCTTAATTTTTCGTTTACTTTTATTTTTGGGATCAAAATAGCTATGAATGGTGTGTCTTGTTTATTATTTGCTTTGTTGGCATCAATGAGGGGCCAAATTATAACTACTCTGCCATCCAGCCTTTTCTGTGAAAGGTCTATGAAAATATCTTCTGAATTGCCGGATTCGAGTGGGGTGTCCAATAAGTTCATGGTTTGTTCCTCATCGTAGGTATTAGGAATAGTTTCCGGGATTTCTGTGCTTATGTATGCTCGAAATAAGATATTGTTATCTATCGGAGAATTGCCCGTATTTGTAACCCGTATTTCTGCGCCTAATAGTTGTTCGTCATTATCATCGTCATTATCATCGTCATTATCATCGTCATTATCATCGTCACTATCATCGTCATTATCATCGTCATTATCGTCGTCGCTATCGTCGTCGCTATCGTCGTCATTATCGTCGTCATTATCGTCGTCATTATCGTCGTCATTATCGTCGTCGCTATCGTCGTCATTATCGTCGTCATTATCATCGTCGCTATCGTCGTCATTATCATTGTCATTATCATCGTCGCTATCGTCATCATTATCATCGTCATCTTCTTCGCCTTCTTCTACCTCATCACCATAGATTAACTCGACTTCAAATTCAAATTCAAATTCGTCATCACTATATTGTTGAGTATTGGCATTGCCTTGTGCATATATCGCTTCAGTGTTGAAAAAACTGATAAGCAACAAACACAGGAAAATAACTAAGTTGGATTTTTTCATGTCTTACTTCATTTTAGTTAACTGGACATTGGATATTAGGTAATTGGGAAATTAGGTAATTAGGCTAACAAAAGCATGATTCGCTATTTATCAGCATAATAAAAATTGTAATAAAATTAATTTAAAATAAAATGCAAATTAACGTAAATTATTGATAATGAGTAATTTACCTAATTGACCAGTTCCCTAATTGTCCAATATCCAAAGTCCGAAGTCCAGTAAAGTACAAATTTCCCTTTTCTTTTGTAAAGTTGTAACAAAATTAGGAATGAAGAACGTATTTTTGTGTGAAAAAATTACAGGGTCAAAAGTATATAATGAAATATTTACTAACAAAATTTATACGTAGTATGCGCGTCGAGGAGGTGCGCTACTACAAGATATTTAACGCCAACTATTTGCAGAAAGGTAAGGGGAAACGGACTGTTGAGCTATTTGATATGCTTTATTACAAAAACCCTGATGAGTATGATACCGAACTTTCCAATACACTTTTTCCGCAAAAAAGACCCAATTCATATTACAGGCTTAAAAATAGGCTCTTACATGATTTGGAGCATAGTCTGATTACTTTTCACCTTGAAAAAGATGAGGAGTTTGCGATTATGAATAAAATTAGGTTGGCAAGTATTTTTCTTCAGCGTACTGCTTATGAGGAAGCGCAGCATTACTTAGAAGAAGCTGAGGGTCTAGCAATCAAACATCGCGCCTACAATTTATTGAACATTATTTATGACAAATTCATTAGCTTGTGCAATCTCAATTATACCTTGAATCCTGCACCGTATTTGGAGAAAAAACAGGCTATGCAGACCAAATATGAGCAAATTCAACAAAATGAGCTTTTGCTGGCTACGATTAGTTATCAGCTTCATCGCTCCAACTTTTCTGCGAAAGAAGTCGGGGTGGTTGAAACCTTGGAACGGATTCAGCAAAATATTCAGCTAATGGATAGTGACAATTTGTCGCCCGGATTGCGACTAAAAATTAATCATTGTGCAAGGAGAATTTTGCTTCAAAAAAGAGAATTTGAGACATTGAGCGAATATCTTGAAAGAAGCTTTGAAGAGTTTGAACGGGATGGTATTTTTGTGAAAAAAAATGAGGAAGAAAAGATTATTATGTTGATATGGATGGTCAACACATCTATTAAACTTCGCCATATCGACAAAATTACTAAATCTGTTAATGGATTAGATAGTAATCTTAAAGCGTCTATACCTTCGTTGCAAAATAAATATATGTGGTTGTACTATCAATCGAAAATGATGGTGCATATTATCCAAAAAACACCCGAATCTGCGATTGAAATGCTCGAAGAATTACTCAACACGCCTCGTTATCGCAAGATATTGAGTTATTTTTCTGTATATGTAAACCTCTCTATACTAAATTATTATTGCCAAAGAATAGATGAAAGTCTCGAATATGTTGGCAATGTGATTGTTTCTAAGGACTATAAAGATATTTCACGCCCCTGGCAACTAAATATCGGTATCGTAGAACTCATGTTGCGCTACGAAACGCAGGATTTTGAGTATGCGATTCATCGTTACAAAGAATTGCGCCGAAAATACAGAAAAGAACTCACACAAGCGGGCTATGCCGAGCAAAAGCAATTCCTCGAAATTATACGAGATATGCTCAACAAACCCAATGCCCTCAAAAACACACGCACACTTCAAAAAGTAGAGCAATTTGTCGAAACATATACGGATTTTGAAATCGGCGCGAATGAATTATTGGATTATAGCGTATGGCTGAAAAGTAAGTTGCAAAAACGCTCTTATTACGAAGTCATGTTGGCGGCTTATTATGAAGAATAGGGGATTCCAAGCACCAAATCCCAAAAAACATTATAACTATTCACCACTAAGTGCACTAAGCACACTAAAGTCGAACTAACGTAGAAGAACACAAGGGATTAAAAGTAAATTTCTTATAAACCTTAGTTTTCTTTTACGTTGATTCGATTTCGTGTCCTTTGTAGACTTAGTGGTGAATAATTACAAAATGTTTACATAAAAAATCGTTGGCGCACATTGAGCGCAGAGAGCATACAAGTATCTGATTTTCCGAATATTGTGTAGCGTTTTTTGGCGAATGTATCATAGAAAAAGTCGCGTATTGAGGCGAGCATCCAGTTGGTCAAATAAGAGAGCCATGATATACTACCACAGTGTTTGAATATCTTTAAAACGGCAGTTGATTTGAAGTGAACGCCTTCTTTATCTACGAGAATGATAGAGTCCAGCACAGGCGTGTCGCCAAAATGTAAGTCTTTGACATACTGCCCGATTTCGGATTGTAAGGCAGCGAAAAAGAAGCGTTCTTTTTTATCATTTTTTAGGATAAATTGAATCGTTTTATTACAAAACATGCACTCTCCGTCAAAGAGAATTAGGGCATTTTTATCAAAATTTATATCCGTGTATTTCATGTTAATTTATTGAATCAATGGAGATTGAATCCGAGAGATTTTCCTCATTATCATCTTTTCTGATGGGCTGTTTTTCTTTTTTTTCTTTCAAATGCTCATACGTATATACATCCTCACGAATGATTATCCAATCATCGTGTTTCATCGGTTGGCAACAGGCTATTTTTGCCAAATCTACTTCTCTATCGACGATATTGGTGTAGCTCCTGCCATTAAATTTTGATTTTACATTGGCATAGACTTCTACATCTTCATAGCCCTCTGCTTGATACTTATCTCGCAGAAAATGAGCGAATTGCAATATCATTTCGGGGTGTGTAAAAAGTTTTTTGCGCTGACGTTTATTGAGATATTTCTTAGTACTGATTTTGATAACGCGGTCTTCCGAAGGAATTTTCACCGTAAATCTGCCCTTGCCTTTTTTCGTGCGTAACATCATGTGCCACGAGTATTTATGCCCTTCTTCCGTCCAATCCGTAGGACCTTCAATGAGAAAATGTCTTAGTGGAAATAAAACATGATACGCACAAAAAATAACGATAAAACTAAGCGCAAGGCGTTTGTTCCAAATCCGTGAAAGTAGCGAAGGCGTGCTGTCTGTGGTATCTAAAGTAGCTTCGGCATCCACAAAATTCGGGAAAAAACGATGCGCGATTCGGCGAGTCCAATCCGGTGAAAAGTACATCAAACTCAAACTCACGGACAAATAAGGAAAAATTCCGATGCTAAATATCAGCTTATTCATCGCATGAAAAAAGATGACAAATACAAGGAAAATACCGCGTGTACGCTTATTGGAAAGAAAAAATATAGCAGTCAAATCTAACAGCAAACCACCGTAACTCATCAATACCGCCACCCAATCCAGTTCGAGAATATGACCGATAATCGGCACATCTTCGGCACTGCCATCCAGCCAATACACAAGCGGAATGCCACGCAACCAGTCGGGATTGAGCTTTGCTATGCCGCCGTAAAAATAGACGACACCCATTGAAAATTGTAGTAGAAAAACCCCCCAATACGGTATCAATTGAGTCCGTATCGAAGGATTGAGCCGAGCATCCACGGAGAAGGCGCGATTGGCAGGTAAAACGCACATCAAAAAACACAACACCGCAAACAAATACCCATGATTGAGATAATACGCCTTTTCTATCAAGTAAATATACGTATAACCCAAACCATATATAAAAGCACTTATTCGATAAAAATACCCCACAATAATCAGCAACGAAAGCCCAATCATAAAATAACAAAGGGCATACATCGCCTCCGGCGGCAGCGGTTTTACCCACTCAAAACCGTAATAGGTAAAGTTAAAATCCGACCCTCCCGTCAGACATTTAAATTGACTGCCATCATCCATAAAATGCACCATTTCGTAGAGTGCCAATAGCCCAAATACGATGCGGAAAAAGATGAGTGTACTAATATCTATTTTTCGGAATAAAAAATTCATGAAGCAAAACTACTATTTTTATAACTTGTAATTTTATTGCTGCAACAACTATTTAAAACTAAAAATTATTCATACCATATTTTTATTTGTAAAAAATTGATAATCAAATTATTGTAACAGATAGGCTAATTTAACCTTGTAACTTTATTGAAAAAATATACACGTTTTATTATCTCATAGAATGAAAAAAACTCATTCTGGCACAGTTTTTATAAAATGAAAGATACACAAATAAATCTTTTAACTCATTGTCATATTATGAAAAATATACTATTTGTACTCCCTTTCATAATACTAATGACAACACCACTTTTCGCTCAATCTTCTCTTGGAAAAGGAGCTATCCAACTCATTCGCCCCAGTGAAAAACGCAGCATCACAGAAAATCAAAACTACGATATCGAACTCCGTATCCCCAAAGTGAAAGACCTTAAAGATGTCACATTTACGCACAACAAACGCCGCTTCAAATACCAATTTGATAAGCGCACGGGGCAGATTAATGGCAGTGTACAATTGCGCCCCGGCGACAATGTACTCACCCTAAAAGTCAAGCGCAAAACCCATCAATTTCTCATCACCTACCAACCCAATAATGACAATTTCAAACCCATTCTGCCGCGACCAAATTTAGTCGAAAAACCAAAACCCACTACCCTCAACGAACTCCAGCCCGAAGTCCAAACACTCACGATATCCAAACCGTATTTTCCGATAGAAGGCAAGCTGGAAGGCATCACGAGTCGCCAACAAATCTTATTGTCCCACAATGAAAAACGCACCAATAATTACACCTTTAAAAACAATACAATCAAAGCAAAAATTCGACTTATAAAAGGCGTAAACGACATTACACTCGCCATAGAAAACAATGAAGGCGTTGATATTACACGTTGGAAAATAACTTATACACCCGAAAAACCGAATATTGACCAACCCGAAGAAACCATCGAAATAAACGATACCGAAGTCACCAATTATAATGAATACCAACTCCGAAAAAAGGTGGTCAATTATGCCCAGAAATTCAAAGGTGTACGCTACCACTACGGCGGCGAATCATCAAAGGGTTTTGATTGTTCCGGCTTCACGCAATACGTCATGCGTAAGTACGATGTCAGGCTCCCGCGCCTATCTTATGAGCAAGCGCGTAAAGGCAAAAAAGTCAAACAACGTAAAGCTAAAGCCGGCGATTTGGTTTTTTACAAACGTAACGGAAAGGTCAGCCATGTTTCGATGGTTTTGCATAGTTCCGCCACTCAATTGCTGGTTATTCACAGCGTTTCATCAAGTGGCGTCATCGTTGAAGATGTGATGAAGTCCGACTATTGGAAACCTAAAACGTTGTACATTCGCGACGTGATTTCAGATAGCTTTTAAAAAAGAAAAAATAACGACACGAAGAATGTACATTTATTTAATTCCTAATACTAATGCAGATATCCATTTTTATTAACACATTTAATAATTTTAAATTTTTTAGAATGAAAAAACTAATTTTGGCAGTGTTAGTCTTGTGTATGGCTTTTGCTTCACAAGACGCAATCGCGCAAGACCAACCCACTAAGAAACCACGCATCATCCTGAAAGATGTGGACGACATCATACGAGGTAAAAATAAAAAACCTGAAAAAGATAATGATGGAGAAACCAGAGGTAAAAGCGACAGAGATGTAGAAACCAAGCCAAGACCACGCCCATCAAAAAATGACGGTAATAATGACGACCGTGAGAGTAGAGATAGCGATTACAATGATAGCGATTACGAAGAAGATAGAGGTCGTGACCGTGATAATGACGATAGTGACCGTGATTATAATGACCGCGATAAAGAGCGCGAAAAATGGCGTGCCGAGCGTGAGCGCGAACGTCAAAAATGGGAAGATGAGCGCGATAGAGAGCAGCGCAAATGGGAAGACGAGCGTGACCGTGAAGAATGGAAAAAAGATAAGGAAAGAGATAAAGAAGAGTGGAAACGCGATAAAGAGCGCGAAAAAGAAAGATGGAAACAAGAGAAAGAAGGCTATAAAGGCAAAGGTAGTCAGGGCAAAGGCAAAGGCTACGATAGAGGCAGAGGAAACAGCAAAGACGACGACGACTCTGATGATGATTCGGATGACGACAGCGACGATGATTCGGACGATGACTCCGACTACGGAGATGACGACTCTGATGACGGAGATGATGACTCTGATGACGACTCTGACGACGATAGCAACCGCGAGGACAGAGGCAAGGGAAAGAACAAAGGCAACAGCGGTAAAGCTGACACAGACGGTGAGTACAGAGGTAAAGGCAAGTCAGGTAAAGCCGACCGAAACGATGAATACCGTGGAAAAGGCAAGCCTCAATTAGAACCAATGAAAGGTAATAACAACGGTAAAGGCAAAAAGAAAAAAGGTAATTAGGGAAGAGGAAGAAAATAATCTACCCCAAATGAAGCCGTTATTTTTTTTATATGTTTGGCTAAATTTGACGCGCATAGCCGAGCTACGCAAGGAGAATTTAGTGAAACATATAAGAAAAAGAACAATTCAGACGGGTAGATTATTTTTTTCGTATTCCCTCACTACTTAGAGTTAAAGAAAAAATGATAACTTTGCAATTCAACAATTACAACAACTCGTCAATTCGACAACACAACAACTCGTATAAATTATGGCTACATTTCTGCCCATGTTGGCAATTATATTCGTGGTATTCGGTCTTTCATTTATAATGATTAACCTTCGTCAGGTGGTATCCGGCAAAGAATTTCGTGGTACCTGCGCGACCAATAATCCAATGCTCAAAAATCAAATTGGAGACTGCACTGTCTGCGGTAAAACAGCGGAAGAAGAATGCAAAATGCCCGAAGCGAAAGCGTAGAAAGCTCAAACGCAAGTTCAAGTATCAAGCTCAAATTCAATGACAAATACTAATAAATACGCTTCCAAGCTCGAAGCCTTCGCTCGCCTGCTCAAAATCATGGACGAACTCCGCGAGCAATGCCCCTGGGACAAAAAACAAACCATGAAAAGCCTCCGCAACCTCACGATAGAGGAGACTTACGAACTCGCCGACGCCATTCTCGATGAAGACATGCAGGAAATCAAAGAAGAAATTGGCGACCTCATGCTCCACATGGTTTTTTACAGCAAAATAGCGGACGAAAAGCAAGCGTTTGACATCGCCGACGCAATACACGCAGTGTGCGACAAACTCATCAACCGCCACCCACACATCTACGGTGATGTAAAGGTCAACAGCGAAGAAGACGTGATGAAAAACTGGGAGCAAATCAAACTCTCCGAGGGCAAAAAATCCGTCTTATCGGGTGTACCACGCTCACTTCCCGCAATGGTCAAAGCCTACCGAATGCAAGAAAAAACCGGGCAAGTCGGCTTCGAGTGGGAAAACAGCGAGCAAGTCTGGGAAAAAGTAGAAGAAGAAATCGGCGAATTTAAAGAAAGCCTTCACCAATCAAAAGACAAACAAGAGGACGAGTTTGGTGACATCCTGTTCGCACTCATCAACTATGCTCGTTTTAAAGGCATCGACCCCGAAACCGCCCTCGAACGCACCAACCGCAAATTTAAATCTCGCTTCGAATACATTGAAGCCAACGCTGATAAATCGCTCAACGATATGACACTCAATGAAATGGACGCCCTGTGGGATGCGGCGAAGGTAATAGGGTAAAACCGTCCGTAGTCCATAGGCTAACATAAAATACCCTTGCCTCAAACTATCGACCATGAACTATCCTCTACTTCACCATCTTTCCATTCTTATAAGTATACTCCAACTTCACATTTCCCTCTTGGTCGTAGAACTTTGAAGAGCCATGCATCTTACCATTTTTATAGTTCGATTCCTCTTTAAGTGTCGTGCCATCATCGTAATATTTTACAACTTTCCCTTCCAATTGTCCATTTACATAAGTGCTTGACATTGATGGCTTTGCGTTGTTTCCGTAAGTTTCACTTGGTCCATGTAGCACGTCATTAGCATAATAACTTTTCTCCTTCTCACGCGCAAAATTAGGCTTTATTGACACCCCGCATTTTTTACCTTCATGGTAATTTACTATCTCAACAATCTGCTGTTTCACGTCGTCGTGAATAATCCATGCGCCATGTTTCTGACCATTGAGTAGTGTGCCTTCTTCGATAGTTCTGCCTACTCCGTTTTTCTTGATAGCACGCACCAAACCATCTACCCCCGGAATGGCTACCGTCTCATAATCGCCCACATTGACAGGCGCAGCAGCGGTCGTCACAGCAGTATCCGAACCGCCCGAACCGCCGCAAGCAAAAAGAAATAATAAGGGGAATAAGTAGCGTAAATTTTTCATGTTGTTTTTGTTTAAAAAATTGAATCAATGTCTTCGTCAAACGATGAACGATGAATTGATTTGTGTTAATGTTTTGAATATCAGTATGTTATAAATGAGTTCAAGCGTCAAGTTCAGTCAAGCTCAAAATTTCACGATGAATTTTGATTACTTGTTCGATGAGTGAATGTTCGTCATCATTATAAACAACAAAATCGGAACGTTCTATTTTTTCTTCTTCGGAGATTTGTTTATCCATGCGTGCTTCGATGGCTTCGCGTGTCGTGTTGTCGCGTGTGAGTACGCGCTTGATGCGTATTTCTTTCGGCGCAAAAACTGTAATCACTTTATCGACAGTAAGATACGAACCACTTTCAAATAAAATGGCGACTTCTTTGATTGTGTAAACTGCGTTTGTATTTGCTTCATTCCAAACCACGCCATCCTGATGTACGACGGGATGTACGAGGGCATTGAGTTGTTCGAGTTTCGATTTATCATTAAAAACAATATCGGCGATAAACGGACGATTGAGCGTACCATCAGCGTGATAGGCTTCGCTGCCAAAGATAGATTTTACACCTTTGATGAGTTTTGGTTGATTATTCATCAGCCACTTGGCGCGGTCATCGGCATAGTATACCGGAACGCCCAAGATTTCAAATATCTTGCAAACCGTCGATTTTCCACTTCCTATGCCGCCTGTGATACCTATTTTCATTTTGAATTTTGAATGATGTAAATTTTAGGGATGAAAAGATAATAAACGCTACGTCTTCACGCCGTTATTTTTTCTTTAGACGAATCAAATTTGACGCGAATAACGAGTTAGGGAAGACGAAAAAAATAATCTACCCGTCTGAATTGTTCTTTTTATTATATGTTTCACTAAATCTTCCTTACGTAATTATGCTTGTTCTTTTCCCTTCTAAAAAACACAAAAAATAGTTCCGTAGCTATGGCTATGCAACGATTTTTTGAATTCTTTAGAAGAAAAAATTACGGCGCATTATGGAACAATTTATTTAATTTCTTTCACTTAGCCAAACATATAAAAAAAATAACTTCTTCATTTGGGGTAGATTATTTTCTTCCTCTTCCCTAATCAATGTCCAAAGTCAAGAACTTAGGCGATAGTTAAAAATTTATCTAAATATTTGATTTTCAATTAATTAAAAACGAATAACGAATCAACGAGTAACGGGTTACGACACTACTCATCACTTCAACACATTCATTCTTTCCAATAAATCTGTTTTCATACGCTTGCTGACGGGAATGAATGTATCGTTTTTTAGGAAAACCTGGCTGTCCTGATGGTTGAATTTTTGTACCTGATGGAGGTTGACGATATAATTGTTGTGTACCCGTACAAATGAATTGGGTAATTTGGTGCCCAGCTCTTTGAGTGAGCATTGCACGAGGTATTTATGGTCTTTGGCATAGACTTCGGAGTATTTGCCTTCGACCGAAGCGTATTGGATGTCCGCGTAAGCAACTTTGACAAAGTTATTTCCTTTTTTCATAAAAATGCAATCGGGAAACACCTCACCTGCCGAGTGAAATTGGTCAATGGCGAGTTCGATGGCATATTGGAGTTCTAAAATATTAAAGGGTTTGAGCAGATAACCGGCAGGAAGGGTCTTTTTTGCGGCGTTGAAAGTAGCTTTATCATCAGAGCCGGTCAGAAAAATAAAGGGTTTTTTGTGTTCGAGATTCAGGCTGATGTTTTTGGCAAATTCGATACCGCCCGCCTCATCGCCCAACGTAATATCAACGATGATAATATCCGGTTTTTGGGTATAAAACAAGCCGTAAGCCTCTTTCAAATCCGGCGCAATACCCGCCACTTCATACCCGATTTCTTCGAGCGAGTATTTCAAATCTTCTGCCAAATCGGCTTCGTCTTCAATAATTAAAATTCTTATTTTACCCATTTGATTCGATATGATTCGGAAAATATAAGATGAAGCAAGTACCTTCATTCGGGGTGCTTTCTACGCTGATTTTACCTTTGTTTTTGGTCATCATTTCTTTGCAGAGCCACAAGCCCAAACCTGTACCTTTTTCGCCTTTGGTGCCTTTGGTGCTTACTGTTTTGTTGGTGGTAAAAAGCTGCGGTATTTTATCGGGCGGAATGCCTATGCCCGAGTCTTTTATTTTTACTAAAGTGTAATTCGGGTTTTGTATGGCTTGTATGAAGATTTCGCTATTGGGCTCGGAAAATTTGAGGGCATTGGACAGCAGGTTTCTGATGACAACTTGTACGGTATTTTTATCGGCATAAATGTGAAAATCCTGCGGGATGTCTTTTTTTAAGGCGATATTTTTACGCGCCAAATCGTATTTAAAATTTGCGGCAACTATACTGACCAGCCTATCTACATGCAGTTTTTGATAATCAAAAAACAGTCTATCGGTTTGTGTAGCTCCCCAATATAGTACATTTTCAATGAAACCCGTCAAGCCTTCTATGATTGCGCCCATTTTGGAGGTTGATTTGGCGAGTTTTGGGTCTTGCAATGGTTTGTGGGCGCGTTCTATGCTTCTTTGAGCGACATGGAGTTGAGCGGTCATGCCCCGCAGGTCGTGACCGATAATGGAAAAAAGCTGGTTTTTGAAATTATTGACTTGGGTCTTTTGGCGGTAGAGGCGGTAGATCAATCCGACAGTAAGTAATAGCAAGCCCATCGTCAGCCCCGAGTAGGTCAATTGCTGTTTCTGTGCTTTAATTTGTTGTTCTTTTTCGCGGGTTTCGTATTTGGTTTGGAGGTCATAGACGAGTTCGGCGCGTTGCCTGACTTTAAGGGTATCCATGACTGCTATTTCTTTTCGGAAGTAAAGCATAGTAGAATCAAGTATTTTCTCGGATTCATACATAACAGTAATATTTGCGTAAGACAGTTGAAGCAACTCAAAAGCATCAATGCTTTTACTGAGTTCGGCTGATTTTTTATAGTATTTAATGGCTTGCTGAATATTAGATTGTTTGTAGCTCAAACCAGCGAGATTATTATATGAGATGGCTTGTCCGTAGTTGTTTCCAAGTTTTTTTCTAATGCTTAGGCTTTTTTCGTAATAGCTTTGTGCTTGTCCATATTCGTCTTTACGCCAATAGCAACTTCCCAGAAAATCCAGTGTTGTGGCGATTTCGGTATGGTTTGCGGTGGCTTCAAAATATTCCAAACTTTTAAGGAGTTGTGCGACCACTTCATCAAGATTGGTTTTGCCCTCATACCAATGTTGCACCCTTGCTTTTTGATAATAATACACCCCTTTCAGGTTCTGGTTTTCCGTATTTTCTATAATATTCCCTGCCTGATCGAGATATTCTGTTGCTTTCAGCGAATCGTTTAAGGTATAATTGATTCTCGCAAGTTCGATGTATGCAAAAGCTCTTTCTTCATCCAACGAACTTCTTTGTGCAATATTTAGCGTTTGTAAAGTATAGCTTTGTGCCGTTGAAAGATCGTCATTGGCACGATAGGTGCGCGAGAGCAGTAATAATGCCATTATAGAATCTCTCGGTTTATTCGTAGCATTTAAGGCTTTTTGGGCATAGTGGGTACAATTTCCATGATCTGCCCGATAATAATCAGCTTGTGCAATATAAAAATAGCAGTTATAAGGTGTTTTCAGATACTTTTTCCCGTGGTTTTCTATTTCATTCAGAAGGCATATATGGACTTGCTCATTATGTGTTTGTGTATAAACAGCGAATTTGCTCCAGTCCGGTTCATCGCAATGAAACAAGGGAACATTCGTATCCGACCCATTAGCAAAAGCGATGCATGGGGCAGTAAGTATAAAAATGAATTTAAATAATATTTTATTTATGGGGTGAGAAAAAAGGTTATTATTCATGTATTAATCCTTTCGTAATCACCTGAAAGTCAATTGATTATTTAAATTTTCTGACTAAGTAGTGGGACAAAAATAGGCTTACAATTTTGACGTGGTTATTTTTTCGATATTTTTTCTTACAAAAACCGCACATAGCCTACGCTACGTAAGGATTTTTGTAGGGAAAAATAGCGGAAAAAGAAACCGTCAAAAAGTAAGGATATTTTTGTCTCACTACTTAAATGTTAAATTTACATATACTACCCACCACTACCTATAATCACAACTACATGTCTTGGAATGTGTCTATATACCGCATTCAAATCCTCTAATTTGAGGTATTCCTCTCCTACGAATGTATATACAGGTAGGTCTTGGTGCAAGCTCATTAAAGCCTCGTGAATTTCGGGGGCGTAGCTATACTCGTCTATCGCCGCCTCAAGTTCTGCGAGTTTTATGTACTTTTCACCTCCGAATTCATGTTGTTCAAGTTGACCTACCATTACTTGGTGTCTATGGTGTGCTTGATACTTTACCCAATCGTATATATCCAAGCGCACTTCATGCAGAGAGGGGTTGCCCTTCACGGTATAATCTTCCCACTGCCCACCTTTATCTTCTTGTAATATTATTGTTTCGAGTTCTATCTCACGGCTTAAATCTTTGAGGATTTTATAGAAAACAATTGCTTCGGCATTAGCTCCTTTTGGATTTGTTTTCTTTATCTCTACTTTATTTCCTTTCACATCATGCCCCTTTTTGTTGACCAAAACACAAGAATAGTATGGGGGGCAATAAAAGTCTATATTAAGGCTAAGTGCATGTTCTCCGTTTTTATCATGGTCATGCTCTCTCCATTCTGCATGTACTAAGGGGCCTTTTACTGTTGTCATAGTTAATAGTTGATTAGGTGAAGAAATATTTATCTGTTGTTATCGCTCACAGAGTTGAGCATACATTAGTATGCTCAAATATAACAATATTTTTTCACGTTTTCAAAATATAATATGTAATTTAATACTCCATAACCCAGAATTGCCCACTTATCGCCTTTTATTTCCCACTTATGCCATTTTCTGAATATACGATTTGTAGTCGCTGCATCTTTGCATTGTATTCATTAGTTATCAGGCACATACAATTTAAGGTTCAAAAGGTATTGAATTTTATGTACACCGGAACAACTGAATATAAAAATTATTTCTCAACGTATCAAAATTTAATTATGCGACATACTCACTTTTTTTCTACGATTACTTTGAATACCCTCAACTTGTCAAAAACCAATTCGCAAGCGTTTTGGGGTGATACGCCTTTGCTTGGGATTGCTGCTGTTGAGATAATTTATCCATAAGGAAGGTAGATGCAATCATTCTTTTTAATCAAAAATTACATACATTTTCTAATACACATTAAATATTTATAATTATGCCAACTGTAAATACCGTATTCCTTACTTACACCACTTTAGGGAGTTATTTAAAGGACTTTAACAACATCAAAGGTGACTTTCCCGACAATGCCAAAAAAGTTCAGAGTACCCTTGAGGCACTTTTAGCGGACTTAATTACAGAGTACCAAGCTATGGATAATCTTAAGGCTTTCGACTTAAATCTTACCAAAAGAATAATTACAAAGGGGTACGATCACTGCGTCAATAAACGCCGTGAACTTGAAGCCGTTCAAGCAGCAGAAGACATTGCATATGCTACGGCTATCGCTGCCGAAGTTGCTCTCGCCGCTACATCATGGACAGTAGTTGGGGCTATCGGGTTAGGTATTACCACTATTGCTACCGAAGCTGCGGCGTTGGGTATAGATATGGAAGTCCAGCATCTGGAGAATTCCATGCCACAAGTCATTGCTGACATGGGGCTTAAGGTAAAGGATGAACCTACTCTTGCCAATCTCAAGACGTATCAGGATGCTTCGGATAAAGTTACCATGCAAATTCCTATATTGGAATTAGGAGGCAATAAAGCTACTGTCCGTCAGAGTCTGTTAGGATTGGCTAAGGCGAGCGGCACTGTTAAAGAGATGAAAAATATGCTCATCCATTTCTACGATGCTTATAATGACTCCAGAGACATCATCGGTAAGTATAAGCTACTCGCGGAGCTGATGATAAAAGGTGATGGAGGAGCTGATGCTCAGGCTATAGTCCGTGATTTGAAAGGTATAGGCGTAGCTGCTAGTAATATCAGCTACTTAGTGTTAGCTATTTCGGGTGCCGGTTTTACTACTACTTATATGTTGCGGAGGTTCACTAAACAAATTGCCCAAATGTTCGAAGATGAACTTGTCATGAGTATCGAAGACATAAGTCTTGTTGCTCAACTATCTAGCAAAGCCGCTACAGCAAGTAAGTGTGTCAAGGGATTGGCTGTTTTAGGTGCTACGTTGGAGGCTGCTGTTCTTGTCTTGTCCATTATAGACCAGCGTAAGATTATCGATAATATCAATGAGCAGATAGAGCAGCGCAAAAACGATCTCGTTACGTACTACACAACTTTTCACGATGCTGTCACCAGAGAAGAAACACCTGCGGGTGATGTCATCGTCAATGTAAATGCCCACCACAAGGTCATAAAACCTAATGGCGAGTTTTGGGTTGCCGGAAAATTGTTGGGCAATGGTAAATGGGTGACCGCAACTCGCTTTGTCGTTTTTGTTGAGGCATGGGCTGGTGGTCTCTGGTGGGTTGGCGATTTGGTGTCTGGTGGAATGAATACCGCCACGATTAAAACCGAGGCTGACGTACCTAAGACACATCCAAGTCATTTCGAAAAATTCACCGGTTGAAGAACAAGGAAGTAAGTAGTCGGACAAAATTAGAGTTACAATTTTGTTCAACTATTTATAAATCATAACGTTCCCAATGAAATAATACCAAATTTAAAAACAAAAAAGGCAGCCGAAAATCAATGTTTTCGACTGCCATTTTTTTTTCGAAAAAACAAACACCAAACACAAGCCAAATTTGATATTTGAACTTGTACTTGCGCTTGAACTTAATCAAGCCCCCGCCATCTTTTTAAATAAAGCCACAAATTCCTCCACCGTCATCGCGCCTTTATCGCCATCTTCCTGACCTTGTACGCGCACAGCGATTTTGTTTTCTGCGACTTCTTTTTCTCCGATAATCAGCATCAAAGGAATCTTTTTAACCTCTGCATCGCGGATTTTTCGACCGATTTTTTCATTTCTATCATCCAAAATACCACGAATATCGTGTACTGCGAGTTGGTTTTCTACTTCTTTTGCATAGTCCACAAAACGCTCACTAATCGGCAATATCGCAAACTGGTCCGGCGCGAGCCAAAGCGGAAATTTACCGCCGCAATGCTCCGTCAAAACCGCAATAAAACGCTCCATAGAACCAAAGGGCGCACGATGAATCATCACCGGACGATGCGGCTCATTATCCGAACCAATATACTCCAATTTAAAGCGTTCGGGCAGATTATAATCTACTTGAATCGTACCCAATTGCCAGCTACGTCCGAGTGCGTCTTTTACCATAAAGTCCAATTTAGGACCGTAAAAAGCCGCTTCGCCGAGTTCTGTAATCGTCTCTAAACCAACTTCTTGTGTTGCTTCTATAATCGCTCGTTCTGCATTGTCCCAATTTTCCTTCGAACCAATGTATTTTTCTGGCGTATTGGGGTCACGTAGCGAAATTTGCGCCGTAAATTCGGCAAAGCCCATCTTATTCAAAACGTGTTTTGTGAGGTCGAGCACGTCCAAAAATTCGGCTTTTACTTGGTCTACGGTACAAAAAATATGTGCATCGTCTTGCGTAAATCCGCGTACCCGTGACAAGCCGTGCAGCTCGCCCGTTTGCTCATAACGATACACCGTACCAAACTCCGCAATACGAATCGGCAACTCGCGGTAGGAGTGGGGGCGATGCGCGAAAATCTCGCAGTGGTGCGGGCAGTTCATCGGCTTCAGCATAAACTGTTCGCCCTCACGCGGCGTATCAATCGGTTGGAAACTATCTGCGCCATATTTGGCAAAGTGACCCGACGTGATGTACAATTCTTTCTTGGCAATATGCGGCGTGATAACGGCTTTATAACCGCGTTTTAATTGCTCATCTTTCAAGAAATTTTCGAGGCGCATGCGTAGGGCAGTTCCCTTTGGCAACCAAATCGGCAAACCTGCGCCCACCTTTTCCGAAAACATAAACAGTTCCAGCTCTGCGCCTAGTTTGCGGTGGTCGCGTTTTTTGGCTTCTTCGAGCATGTGAAGGTACTCGGTCAGTTCTTTCGCCTTCGGAAAACTAACGCCATATACGCGCGTCAATTGCTGACGAGTATCATCGCCTTGCCAAAATGCACCAGCAACATTCATCAACTTCACCGCCTTGATTTTTCCAGTAGTGGGCAAGTGCGGACCGCGACACAAATCCACAAAATTTCCTTGTGTATATAAGGTCAAGGCTTCGTTTTCACCGCGTTTTTCTATCAATTCTATCTTATACTCGTCGCCTTTGTCTCCGAAAAACTTTAATGCCTCATCTCGCGTAGTATCTTGCCGAACATAAGCATTTTTCTGACGGGCGAGTTCGAGCATTTTATTTTCGATTTTCTTAAAATCGTCCGAAGAAATCGGCGTATCGCCTGTATCTACATCGTAATAAAAACCATTGTCCGTAGCCGGTCCTGTACCAAATTTGATACCCGGATACACCGCCTCCAATGCCTCCGCCAAGAGGTGCGCCGACGAGTGCCAAAAGGTTTTTTTGCCTTCCTTGTCTCTCCACGTCAATAGCTGTACCGTGGAGTCTTCGTGTATCGGGCGAGTGGCGTCCCATACCTCGCCATTTACTTTTGCGGAAAGGACATTTCGCGCCAATCCTTCACTGATAGACATCGCGACATCCATCGCGGATGCGCCTGATTCGTACTCGCGTACACTGCCGTCGGGTAAGGTTATTTTCATAATAATGCGTTAATGTTGTAATGCGATAATGTTTTCAAATTCCTCTCGGCTAAGCCGAGACCAAATTCCAAATAGAAAACCTAAAAATCGACCGTTATTCCGCATCGGAGTGCGGAATGACGATTTTTCTTTGAGTTGTTGGGTTTTGCGATTTGTTATTTAAAACTTGTTTTCTGAACTACAAATTTGCCTTGATTTTAGTTCGCAAAGAAACGAAGAAGCTACGGAGTTTACAAGGTTTTAGGGCTTGAATCTATTTTGATTTTGGGTTGAATGGTATGTTTTTGCTGTTGAATTTCTCTTTTTATTTCAAAAATTTTTTATTAACTCATTCATAATCAGTTTACTAACACATATTTTATTTTTAATTTGTAAAAATGGGGCAAACCGTTCCTATGATTATTCGGGGAATGGCTGCATCTTGTGTTTGTAATTCATTGTTCAATAACAAAAACTATAACAACATGAAAAAATCATCTATTTTATTAATGATAATGCTTGGATTAAGCATCATTAGCTCTGGACAGAACGGACAGTATGATGTCTGGTTGAATTTAAACGGTTACGATTGTAACACCCAAGAATTATTGGTTGATATTGATGTAAGGGCATCTTCGCCTGATTCTACATTTAGAATTGCCGAACAGAATTATCGTTTTTCTTTTAATACCAATGCGATAGATAGTGTGAGCATTAGGGAAGAGGGTATGATAAGTGGTTTTTCTGCACCGAGTGGTGGCGACCTTGGATTTTCCTTATATAATCCGCACAACCTTGAGGGAACATTAGACAACGAAATTTCATACAATGTTGAGCTTGCAGGAGGGGATGGTATACTCATCGAAACAGAGTGGGTGCATGTTGGAACACTTGCTTTCAGTATTTCGGATATTGATGCTCCTTTGGATTTAAACTGGTACACTCAAGTTGATTTTTCACCTACATTTATTAGCGAAAAGTATGAAGATACACCCTTTGAAGTAGTCGAGGGAATGTATATTAATGAGGTCGGTGCTAATACTTTTGGGGAAATATGTAATCCTGACTGTCCTTCGGGAGATATTACTTTTGGGAGTGATTGGGATGTTAATAATTTTCTTAACAACTATCCCAACTGTACAGAATTAACGGGCAACGTAACCGTACAATCAGATAGTTTTGATGAGTATGGAGGCTTTTGGAACCTTAGTTTTCTTAGCCAAATTACTTCCATCGCCGGTGATTTGAATATTTATAATAATAATTATTACGCATTTGTACTGGCAGGTTTGGAAAATCTAACCTTTGTGGGAGGTGATTTGAATATTGGCGGCAATAGTAACTTATATGGTTTAGGAGGTCTTGAAAATCTTAATACGGTGAATGGCAGGTTAAATATTAATGGCAATCAAAGTTTGACTTCACTTGACGATTTGACAGGTTTAACGACTATTGGTGACTTGAAGATTACCTCAAATCAAGCATTGAGTGTATGTAATGTTCCAATTATCTGTAATTATTTAGCAAACAACGGTTCATACGAAATTAGTAATAATAGTGTAGGATGCAGCTCCGTAGAAGTAGTATCGGAATTATGTAGTTCGACACCGCCTTTATGCCCACCGGGAGGAGTTGGGGTCACTTCCGAAGCGGAGTTATATGGTATTTTCTCGCTTTATCCGAATTGTACAGAAATAGCAGGGGATTTGTACGTAAACATTGACAATATATACGATTTTGCCAACTTTAATGCCCTAAACCAAATTACGGCAATTGACGGTAATGTAACCCTCATAGGTATAGGAGTGTATCAGCTGACCGGACTCAGTAATCTGACTTCAATTGGAGGAGATTTGAAAATCGACCATACGGATATGCAAAGCCTCGAAGGTTTAGAGAATCTTACCTCAATTGACGGTAGCTTAATTATAACCAATAATTACGGTTTGGAAGATATTACAGGCATCGGAAATATAGATTATACAAGCATAAATGACATGGAAATACACGGCAATAACAACCTTACGGTTTGTAACGTGTCAAATATCTGTGACTATCTTGGGAATAGTGGTACAGCTACCATTAACAACAATTCAAACTACTCCGCAGGTTGTAACAGTTATTCAGAAGTTACACAAAGCTGTTTCCTCCCCGTAGAAATCTCCACCCCACTCCAAGCCCGTCTCCAAAACCAAACCGCCCTCCTCACATGGCGCACCGAAACTGAAACCCACAATGCAGGTTTCGAGATACAACGAAGTCAGGACGGCATCCAATGGCAAAGAATCGGCTAGCAAGCCGGACAAGGCACGACCACTACGCCACACGCCTACACATACACAGACGAAAACCCACTTTCCGGCACCTCCTACTATCGACTCAAACAAGTGGATTTTGATGGTAATTTTTCTTACTCCAATATCGCCGATTTACATTATGAACGCAATACACCAATAAACATCTACCCCAATCCTGTGCGAGAAATATTGCATATCAATACAGAACTTCCGGTACAACAAATCCTTATTTTTGATACAACAGGTAAGAGCATTAGCCCACAAATGACCAATAACGCAATTGATGTCTCTACCCTACCCGAAGGAATTTATACGCTCAAAATAACCATTGGAGATGGCGTTTTTTATGAGAAAATTCTGGTCAAGTAATTGCAAAAAAGCAAAGCATGTTTTAACGACTCGCCTGACATCTTAGATGTTGGGCGAGTTTTTTTTTATTGAGTGATTTATCCGGTTAATGCCTGATAAACCTCCTCCGAAAACTCCAAAAGCGACCCCAACTGCACATCTGCCACCGCAAATTGCGGACGTGCCACTTCCGGCACAGCGACCACTTTCATACGCGCTGCCTTCGCAGCAATCACGCCCGGCAGCGAATCTTCAAATGCCAGACAATCAACAGGTTCGACGCCCATTTTTTCAGCCGTATGAATATAAACGGCAGGATGCGGCTTGGCGTATTTCTCCACTTCGGCAGAATGAATCACCGGAAAAGCATTTCGCAAATTCATCTTCTCCAATGCCGCATCTATAATCCGATAAGACGATGAAGAAGCCACCGCCAAAGGCAGTTTTTTTGCTTCAAAAAACGACAAAACCTCTCGCACGCCCGGTTTCTCGACCAGTTTTTCGCGCATCAACGCAATCAACTCATCTACGATTTCGCGTTCTACCGTCTCCAATGATTTCCCCGTCCACGGCTTTTGCTCGTAGCGCAAACGCACCACATCATCTATGCGTACTCCGGTGGTATCTTGGCAGTCTTTTACCGTTAAGTGTATGCCTACTGTCGGAAATACGCGCATCTGCGCCTCATGCCAATGCGGTTCCGAATCAATCAGCAGACCATCCATATCAAATATTATTGCTTTCATAATCGTAGCCCGGACGTCCACGTCTGGGGCAGTTTTGATGTCAAATTAACCAGACGTGGACGTCTGGGTTACGATGCCCTTTAGGACTCTTACGCCTTTTTCGATGCTATTTTCGTCGATATTATTGATGACCAAATCGGCAACTTCGAGGTAAGGTTCAATATATTTTTTATACGCAGGTTGAACATGGTTTTCGTAGCGATAAAGCACATCATCGAGCGGGTAATTGCGTTCCATGCGGTCGCGTTTGATGCGGCGAATGATTTTTAGGTAGTCCGGCGCGTGTACGAAAACCTTGAGGTCAATGAGTTTTTTTATATTTTCAAAATAAAAAATAAATAAACCCTCTACTATGATAATCGGTGCAGGATGGAAAGTATGGGTTGTTGGTGTAGCATCGGCATTATTAAATACATACTCTTGTCGGCTGACGATTTCGCCATCCAGCAAGCGTTGAATATCTTTCGCAAATGCCTCATCGTCGATAGAAAATGGCAGGTCAAAATTCTGTACGCCTTGCTCGTCGGTCTTTTGCTCGTGGCGAGGGCGATAATAATCATCTTGCGATATGATACAAATTTGTTTTGCAGGACGTAAGTCCGCCAATCGCTTGATTAAAGTCGTCTTGCCCGACCCGCTTCCGCCGGTGATCCCTATGATATAAGGTTTACTCATGTTTCGTATGCTGCGTTCTTTATGCTTTGACTTGGGTTGAGTAGTTATTGTCGATTATTCTCTTCGTGTTCCCTAAGTATCAGGAATTAAATAAATGGGTTCTTTGACAACTCCAGTGAAGTGAATGAAAATTTGGGCGTATCCCCCTCCTTATCAGTCGGGGGTCGGGCTATCCGGCACTCTCTCCACTCCGCTATCGCTTCATTTCGTTCAAACAACACCTACTATCCCTTACGCAAGGGACGAATAATCGCGAGGCAGAAAAACCAACAATCACGGGATTTGTCAAAGAACCAATGAATGTACATTCTTCGCGTCGTTATTTTTTCTTTAGACGAACCAAATTTGACGCGAATACTCACTGTATTTAAGGAAAATTTGGTGAAGTATAAAGGAAAAAGAACAAGTCGAGAATATACATTTATTTTGTTCCTGATACTTAGAGCATGTTTAAATTTTCTATAAAAAACCCAAATTTACGAATAAACGACTGGCGAATAAACGAATTGACCGTCACAAATCACAATTTTCCAAAATAAGTATTTTAAAGTAATAAATTTCACTAAATTTACGACTGTATTTCTTCCAAAAAATAAGGTTTCTCATACAATTTAAATAAACAGTCAGATGATGAGATGAGGTAAACGTAAAATATTTCGTATTGATGTTTTATGTTAAGTGAAAGAAATTAAATAACATGTGCCATTATACTCGTCTTTTTTCCGTCTAAGAATCCTTTGAAATCCTTATCCCGAATCGGGGTTCGGGACAGGCTGTGCTAAGGCTATGTGCGGCTTTCAAAAAATCCTTAGACAA
>Ga0209295_1000368_pt1 | contig 24826 bp, 19 predicted proteins | sample Porto_5metaG_FD_187428 | JGI IMG/M metagenome (GOLD analysis project Ga0209295, IMG submission 187428) | Marine algal microbial communities from Porto, Portugal - Porto_5 metaG (SPAdes) (version 2) | ecosystem: Host-associated > Algae > Red algae > Unclassified | place: Portugal: Porto... | reverse complement strand
TAGTTAATAATCTTTCCGAAAAGAAAAGATAGTCAACTTTATTTTTTAGCATTCTGAATCAGCAAAAATCCACACAAGTTGTTCTTTAGTTATGCTTTTAAATAATGTCTGACACTGTCGTCCAGTGTGAGTTTTTCATACTAAATAAGTTAGCCAATGTGGCTTATCCTATTTAGCGAGCTGACCATCATATCATCTTTTAATATTCTGTCAAGCTTCTTTTGTAATTTGTTTCAACAAGTTAACTGGGTTAATTATATGTAATTAACATATAAGTTGTCCTGTCCGTCTTGATGAGGGCGTATTATAGAGAGTTTATACTCAGTGTCAACCCGTTTTATTGATGTTTTTAGGTTTATTTTGAGAGGTGAATAAATTGCTAATATTTTCAAGGCGTTATGGTTTAGTTAATTTCAATAGGTTTAAAGACTAACTATAGATATGCTATTTGCCATATTTCCTGACATCAAAAACGTTCAGCTTTACTAGATAAATACCTTTCACGACCTTTGAGCTTTACCTTCTATTATTGCAACCATTTCTCTAATTTTACTTTATAACTTACCCATTCTTTCAAAGAACGCTTTATACGCAGCGACTTTCTTATCCAGCGATAATGGATAGGCACGTGAGGTCGAAGGCAATCTATATAAGCTCAAATCATTAGAATCCATTTTTTTATTATCCGCATTCTGCCATTGATAAGGGTAATGCATACTTTGATTGGTTTTTGGTTGCTTTGATTTTGCAATTGGCTCATCTAATAATCCAAGCAGTACTTCTGTCGCCTTACCTCCTGTTGTGAACAGTGTCTTTACCTTTGGCACTTGTGGCAAGATAACATCCAGATCAACAGGTATTACTACCGTTAGATTTTTATCCGAAGCATTACCCGTTTCACGAATGGCTTGCTTTACTGTCGGACAAGAAGCTATACCGCGTTCAAACATAAAGGCACGAATATGCTCAGGATCAAATCGCTTTTCATCACCTACTCTAAAGTAGTCAGCATCATTAAAAAATACTCGGCCATATATCCGCCACATATCATTATAAAAATTGGGATAATGAAAGCTCATTGCCCATTTATCAGCCGTCGGTGGAAAAGTGCCCATCATCATGACCGTTGCATTGGGCGGTAAGACAGGCTCAAAAGGATGGGTTTCAAGCTCTGTAGCTCTATTTTCAGACATTGTCGAGTTATTATCGATGGATTTTTGGGTACTTGGTGTTTTTATAGTCATGATATTCTTCATCAGAAAAGCGGTTTTTTTGGTATCATAGCAAGTCTAAACACTACCTCACTTATAATCATGTTATCTAGTCAAATTTAGTCGGTTCAATCAGTTGACTTAAATAGCGCAATACTACTTTACTTGGCCTGAACTGCTTAGGCTTTGATGGCAACTGTGAACGTAAATATTATTTTGCGCTAAATCAACACGACTATAAAGCTATGAAAGTAATTTGATTCGCTCGATTTCGAAGGCGTTAACTTTACTAGTTATGTGCTAGAAACACGGTTAAAATGCGGTAAGTGTTTGTATCTTTTATACTAATGGCAACCGCAGTAACTGCGCAAGCATCAGACCAAAAACCAAGAGAGTATTTATGAGTGACTTAAACAGCGATTTAAAAATTACGGTAATCGACCATCCACTAGTCCGTCATAAACTCAGCCTCATGCGCGAAAAAGACTGTAGTACTTATAAATTTCGTACATTGACCAAAGAGCTTGCACGCTTGATGGCATATGAAGCAAGTCGTGATTTTGAAATTGAAACTTTCCCAATGCAAGGCTGGTGCGGCGAGATTACTGGTGAGCAAATCATCGGTAAGACGGCGACGATCGTACCAATTTTGCGCGCAGGTATTGGCATGCTTGATGGGGTGCTCGATCTAATTCCTACTGCCAAGATTTCTGTGGTCGGTCTACAACGTGATGAAGAAACGTTGCAGCCAGTACCTTTCTTTGAAAAATTCGTGAGCCACATGGACAAACGTCCTGCGCTTATCATTGATCCAATGCTAGCCACGGGCGGTTCAATGGTTGCGACCATTGAAATGCTAAAGAAAAATGGCTGTACTAATATCAAAGCATTGGTATTAGTGGCTGCACCAGAAGGCGTACGCTTGGTAAATGAAGCGCATCCTGACGTAACTATCTATACCGCTGCCCTAGACAGCCATTTAGATGAGCACGGTTATATTATTCCAGGTCTGGGTGATGCTGGTGATAAAATCTTTGGTAAGCAGCTATCTAATAGATAAATCGCATTAGGGTAAATAAAGCCATCATCAACACTATGACAACAGCAGACATCATCAATAATAAGGACAGATAATGAACGTATTGATTACAGGCGCAAGCGCAGGTTTTGGTAAAGCGTTGGCTGAGCGATTAGTCGCTAATGGTCATCAAGTTATTGGTTGTGCCAGACGTCTCGATAAACTGACTGCTTTGGCAGAGACTTTAGGTGAGGCTTTTTTACCCGTGGTTATGGATGTGAGTGATACAGCGTCTATCCCGCAAATCATTGCTGACTTGCCTGATAACTTTAAACAAATCGATGTGCTCGTTAATAATGCTGGACTGGCACTGGGTACTGAGCCTGCGCAAAACAGCAACCTTGATGATTGGATGCGTATGACTGATACCAACATTAAAGGCTTGATGGCGTTAACTCATGCGGTCTTGCCAGCGATGGTCGATCGCGATAGCGGTTATATCATCAACGTCGGTTCAATTGCTGGTAGCTGGCCTTATTTTGGTGGTAATGTTTACGGCGCCACTAAAGCGTTTGTAAAACAGTTTAGCTTAAACTTGCGAGCTGACTTGATTGGCACCCAAGTTCGTGTGACCAATCTTGAACCTGGCAACGTGGCGGGTACTGAGTTTTCAAACGTGCGCTATCATGGTGACGATGACAAAGCGGCCAAGGTTTATGACGGCTTTAAGACCATGACAGGTGAAGATATCGGCGATATTTTATTATGGCTAATCGAATCGCCTGCTCATATTAACGTTAACCGCCTAGAAGTGATGCCAGTTGCTCAGACCTATAATGGATTGACGATTACCAAGCAAGGTTAATACTATTTGCTGTGTTGGTAATCATACTGGCGTTAATTATCGATACATCACTTATCAACACCGACCTTGTTAGCGTAGTTCATAAGACCGAAGCAATATAGGATTGTCTATATTGCTTTTTTTTATGTCTTCAATAGCCTGCTCATTAACCAGACGCAAATCCTGAAAATCCAAAACCAGTACTTCGTTACGAAGACGATCACTAGTGCGTTTATTATGTCGTATGGCAAATCCCAATACTTGCTTGCCAGTGATGGTTATCTGATTAATAATTAACTTTAAATTATTCACATCTAATTTCTGTGACATTTTCTGAGCATTTATGAGTGCAGTCGCTGGATTTACAGTAGTGGTCAATGTCTTCGACTGCCTTACACTTTTGTGCATATCTCCTGCAAAAAACAATACCTGCTTAAGCGGTAAATATTGAGCATGTCGTGCCAGCTCTTGACGAAATATGGCAGGCATATCGGTATTAAAGCCATCCTCTGTCTGCTGATAAAATGCCGTGAAGTTACGATGCAGATAACGTCCGAATACTGTGGTATTAATCCATTCTTGATAAACATCATCTGCCAATAACTGCTTAGTAAAAGCATTAGCATCAATTGTGATATTTGCATCTAAAATAGCAGATAGCATCGACAGCAAAAGCGCTTGCGGACTGGTAAATGTCTGCTGCTGCCAAACTTGTGGATATAAGCTACTATCGAGTAATGGGAATGTTGATCTGCTCATGGATTTTATCCTCAACAATCATTTCAGTCATTAAATAGCATTGGTATATGCTTACTAACAGCTTTGAGCATGAGCCAAATTCTATGTTATGGTCAGATAATTGCTTTAATATAGCAGTCTTTTATTGACGGTATAACTACTTTGTAGTGACATGTTTTGCAGCAAAACGCCTTTATTTAGGTTAATAGAGACAGTTTAATAAATCAAAGTGATATTACTCTATGAAAAAAAACCTCCTACCCCTTCCTACTCCTTATCAATTAAAGACGATACATATAGATACTGCTGACGGAACGTTGCTGCCCGTATCTGTCATTGGTAAAGGTAAACCTGTCCTATTACTGCACGCTTTTGGTATGGATGCGAGGCAATTTATGCCATTTATTTTACCGCTAATTCAGAATTACTGCTTTTATTTGCCGCATTTTAGGGGTTTTGGTTTGGCCAGTGAGCTGACTCTGCCAACATTTGATTTTATTGAACAATATGCACAAGATACTCAAGAAGTATTTGAATACGTGAGCGAAGAAACTGGCTCTGAGGCTTTTCCTGTTGCCGCAATATCGATGGGGGCATTGGTCATGTGGGCGTATTTTCAGCGCTTTGGCACTCAGCGCGTGAGTCGTTATCTAAATATTGACCAAGCCCCAATTATTCATAATCAGCCAGACTGGCAAGGTGGCGGTGTATTTGGTACACGACAAACCGAATTATTCGCGCAATTTACAAGCTTAATTAGCGACACCGCTCTTTATCTACAAGCAGATCAAGAGGTTGACTTCCGTCATCTGCCCTATCGACTAAAAGTAAATTTATTAGACATGGAACGCTCTTTTTCTCTGCTGTCTGTCAGTAGTAAACCTTCACAGTTATTAGTAAAAGCACTTAGTTATCGGGCGCCACACAAAATCTCATTAATGGAACACGCGATTTGGCAACATAAACTGCGCTGCCTATCAGCTTATGTTGCATTGCCCTACGATTATCGCGAGGTTTTACCAACGGTCGATATTCCGACTACCTTACTGATTGGTGCGCGCTCGCAGTTATATAGTGCAGAGTGGCAACAGCGTTTGACCACTCTGCTACCCAATGCGCATAGTATTATTTTGCCGACATCGGGCCATGCTGTACCAATGGATGCACCTGTTGCGTTTTACAATGTCTTAAAACAGTTTTTACATCGTTAATTTTTAAAATATTGGTTTGAGTAGACGTAAAAAAGCGACTTTGAAAGTCGCTTTTTTATTTGTTTATTAAGCCGTTAACGTTATCTAAAAACTAATGTTAGTCAGCTAAGTCTTTGATCAATTCAAATCGCGGAATTTCCTTACCATCGACCGTGACCATTTCAGCGAACATCTCAAGCGGACGTACCCACACGCCATACTCACCATATAAGCAACGATATACCACTAGCGATTCTTCGGTTTCTGAATGCTGCGCGGTATGCAACACTTGATACAAGCTACCTTTATAGTGGCGGTAGATGCCTTGGGGAATGGTTTTAGTCATAGCAAACTCCTACTATTAAAAATAGCTGCTAATTATCGCTTCATAAAAAGGGTCGACAATTACTGCCGACCTCGCTTTTAATCATTTTTATAGATTATCTAACCAACCGTCACTTTTGCATAAGCCTTTTTGCCTGCTTGAATTACGACCGTCTGACCTGAGGTTAGACTAAAGCCACCATCAACGACTTCGCCATCTACTTTGACCGCGCCACGTTTTACCATGTCTTTGGCAGCTGAGTTGTTTTTAGCGAGTTTGGCTTGGTTCAGGATTTGAGTAATAAATAGCGCATCCTGTCCTTCCAAATCTAGCGTCACTTCTGGTAAGTCAACAGGCAACTCGCCATCGGCCAATACGTTACCAGCCGACTTATGAGCATTGGCAGCAGCATCAGCATCATGGAAACGCTCGATCAATTCTTCTGCTAGGATGCGTTTGATTTCTTGTGGGTTACGACCGTCTTCCATTTCACGCATCAAGCTTTCTACTTCTTCCATTGGCTTAAAGCTTAAAAACTCAAAGTAACGCTGAATCAATGTGTCTGGCATAGACAGGATTTTTTGATACATCGTACCTGGTGCATCATAGATGGCGACATAGTTACCCAGTGATTTGGACATTTTATTGACGCCATCCAACCCTTCTAAGATTGGCACAGTGATACAAACTTGCGGCTCTTGGTCGTAGCGCCCTTGCAACGTACGTCCCATCAACAAGTTAAAGGTCTGATCGGTACCGCCAAGCTCAACATCGGCTTTTAGGGCGATAGAGTCGTAGCCTTGCACTAGCGGGTAGAGAAACTCATGGATTGAAATGGGCGTTTGTGATGCATAGCGTTTAGAGAAGTCATCACGCTCTAGCATACGCGAGACGGTTTGCTGACTGGCTAGCTGAATCATGTCAGCGGCGCTCATGTCATTGAACCACTCAGAGTTAAAGACGACGCGGGTTTTTTCTTTGTCCAAGATTTTGAATACTTGCTCAGCATAAGTCGTGGCATTGGCTTTAATTTGCTCATCGGTCAACGGTGGACGCGTACTGTTTTTACCAGAAGGGTCACCAATCTTGGCGGTATAGTCACCAATTAGAAAATAAATCTCATGACCCAAATCTTGAAAATGCTTAAGCTTATTAATCAATACTGTGTGACCTAAATGCAAATCAGGTGCGGTAGGATCAAAGCCAGCCTTAATACGTAATGGACGATTAAGCTTTAGCTTAGCCACTAAATCATCTTCAGATAATATCTCTTGCGTACCGCGCTGAATTAGGGCCAGTTGTTCTTCTAGGGTATAAGTTTGATTGGTCATGATGCTCTCTATATATCACTTTAATTGGGATTTTTATGAATGACGGTTGCTGGCTCAATACCTTAGGAAGTTTAGAACCTCAAAAGGTCAGAAAAAATGCTAGAATTTGACGGATATACTAGCGTTTTTTAAGGTAAATTGCCATGACCAACCCCGCATCGATTGCTGATACTGACCATAATGCCCTCGCAGACTTGCTTATGAATAATGGTTTGGATAACCCTTCAGACGATATTGATGATTTAACCTTTGATGATTCGAACTATGCCACCTTAACGGATGCACTTGAGCAAACCGTATTTGAAAGCTTCGATGATGGCTTATATATTGGCATGATGTCTGGCACCAGTTTGGACGGTATGGATGCTGTTCTTTGTCAATTTAATCCTAAGATGAACAACGAAGATAGTACCCAACCGCCGATGCAACTGCTTGCGACCTATAGCCAAGACTTTCTGCCACGTCTGCGCGAAGTGCTACTGGCATTATGTCAGCCGAATGGTGTGAATCAACTTGTACCAGAGGCCGATGAACCAAACAGTGAATTGGATTGGTTCGGCTGGGCAAGTCGCGCGTACGCTGAGTTCGCGAGCGAAGTGGTCAATGCGCTATTGCAGCAATCAGATGCCGACCCTGAGTCAGTACTAGCAATTGGCTGTCATGGACAAACCGTACGCCATCGTCCGCAGATGGGATTTACGTTGCAATTAGTCGATGCCAATATTATCGCTGAGCGTACAGGCATCAGCGTGGTCAGTGACTTCCGTCGTCGTGACATGGCAGTTGGTGGTCAAGGCGCACCGTTAGTACCTGCGTTTCATCAGGCATTATTTGGCTCATCTACTAACACGCGTGTGCTATTGAACTTAGGCGGTATTGCCAATATAACCGTCTTGCCAGCCAGTGAAGAAGATAAAGTTGTGGGTTACGATACTGGACCTGCAAATTTATTATTGGATGCATGGACAACATTACATACAGATAATGCTTATGATGCAGGAGGCGCTTGGGCACAGTCTGGCACCATCATTGAGCCATTATTACAGCAGCTTTTGGCACATCCGTTTTTTGCTCAGTCTCATCCAAAAAGCACAGGTCGTGAAGACTTTAATTTGACTTGGTTACAGAATGAGCTACAGGGTTTTGAGCAAGCCAATGCTAACATCAGTTATTCAGCAGCCGATGTGCAAGCAACTTTGACAGAGTTAACCGCTGTCAGTGCCAGTGCGCAAATCAATACGTTTATCAGTCATTCAAAAAATAGCTCGGTTTATGTTTGCGGTGGCGGCGCATTGAATGATTATCTAATGTCACGTTTGCAAGCTCATTTGCCCAATTGTATCGTACAAACTACTGAGCATTTAGGACTAGCACCCACTTGGGTAGAAGCCGTTGCTTTTGCATGGTTAGCCAGACAAACATTGATGGGTGAAACTGGCAATTTACCCGCTGTCACAGGTGCAGATAAAAGCGTCGTATTGGGTCAAGTATGTTTCGCCTGACCAGTTAAATTTTAGTTTACATACGTGCACCTATGTGTTTTATAATGACTTTTGAAACGCCATTCTCTTAGGACCTGTAAGTATAGGATATATCGCATGAGCCAGAATAGTAGTTCACCTGTCGACCAAGCCACCACTGATGACAAAAATAATATGACTGCAGCACCTGTACACAAATCACGTCAAAAACCACCTCACTACGAGCGCTCTGATGATACTCGCGTCGTAGTCACTGGCATGGGCGCCATTACGCCGCTCGGTCTAGACGTTGATAGCTCATGGAACAAATTACTCAACGGCGAAAGTGGTATTTCACCAATTACACATTTCGATGCCACAGGCTACCGTGCGCAAATCGCAGGCGTGGTCAAAGAATTTGATGCCAAACAGTATATGAATGCCAAAGATGCACGTCGCTATGATGAGTTTATGCATTATGGTGTTGCTGCCTCAGCAATGGCTTTGAAGGATGCTGGGTTTATTGATGAGATCAGTGCTGCTGATGCACCTGTACAAGGCGTTGACCAAGATCGCTTTGGTATCATTTTAGGCTCAGGTATCGGCGGTATCCAAACCATCGAAAATAGCCGCGACACTTTACACGAAAAAGGCGCGAGCAAAGTCTCACCTTTTATCATTCCAGGCTCTATCGTCAATATGGCAGCAGGACTGGTAGCGATTAAGCATACACTCAGAGGACCAAACCTCGCGACATCAACAGCTTGTACCACAGCGACGCACGCTATGGGTCTGGCAGCTCGTTTGATTGCTTATGGTGATGCTGACGTTATGTTGGCAGGCGGTAGTGAAAAAGGCTCAAGCCCACTTGGTATAGCTGGATTTAGTGCTATGCACGCCCTCTCTACTCGCAACGATGAGCCAACTAAAGCCTCACGTCCGTTTGATAAAGGTCGCGATGGGTTTGTACTTGGCGATGGTGCTGGTGTAGTGGTATTAGAGAGCCTGGCTCATGCTAAAGCGCGCGGTGCAACGATATTGGCAGAGCTGGTCGGGTTTGGTATGAGCGATGATGCCAGTCATATCACTGCACCACCAGAAGACGGTAGCGGTGCGGCAAGAGCGATGCAAAATGCGCTAAACGATGCTGGTATCGAGCCATCAAGCGTGGGTTATGTCAATGCCCATGGCACCAGCACACCTGCTGGCGATGTGGCTGAATCGATTGCTATTGAAACGGTATTCTCTCCTATCAAAGACAGCATCTTAGTTAGCTCCACCAAATCAATGACCGGTCACTTACTTGGTGCTGCTGGTGGCGTTGAAGCTATCTTTACCGTACTAGCGCTACAGCATCAGCATGTACCACCTACGATCAATCTTGATAATGTCGAAGACAACTGTAACCTTGATTATGTGGCTAATCAATCACGAAAAGTTGATAACTTGCAGTATGCAGTGTCTAATAGCTTCGGCTTTGGTGGTACCAATGGCTCATTGGTATTTGCTCGCTGGCATGTCAGGCAATAACTGCCATCCATCTACAGCGCAGCGCATGGTAATGAGCTCGTTGTAACGTTGGTGTCAGGTTTGCTACGTTTGTCCACTTGCAGCCCCTTATCGTACTTGCGTATGATAAGGGGTAATTTTTGGAACATTTATGGAAGATACCATGTCAAGCTACTCATTTTCCCATCAGTTTTACCAACGCTGGACGTGTGCGCCTGAGCCAGTACGCGCAGCGATTACCCAAGAACTAAAAGACATCACTACTCTGCTGCAATCTGACACCTCATTTGAAGACTTTACTTTTAATACCCATGACTTAGATGCGCATGTAGACGAGCTATATGACAACTACAATGCAGAGCAAGCCATCGCTAAAGCGATCACGGATAAACAAGAGCAAGAAGAAGCCGCTGCAAAACAAAAGCTAGAAGCCGAGCAGAAGAAAAAAGAAGCAGAAGAAGCCACACTCACGGCAGAAGCGACTCAGAAAGAACAAGAAAAAAATGAGCAGACAGCGTTAGAGAGAGACAACGAAAAAGAAATGGCTGCTACCGACGTAGCTAAATCAAACACAGAGAAAGTCGTGGCAGATAGCGCTGTTACTGACGATTTTGTTACTGATAATTCTAGCGCAAAGACTGAAAAAGACGCATCAGAAACGAAAAACACTGACGGTAATACGAGCGACAATAAAAATGCTGACAACAAGGTCATTAGCGAACAGACTCTTGCTCTTAGTGACAGTCACATCAAAGATATTAATAATAAAGCCAGTACAGCGATTAATCTGGCATTAAAAGACGCGAAGCTAGACGCAACTCATCAACAGCTGATCCGCGAGCTGGAAACACAGGTCGATGACTATTTGAGTGAGCAAATGATGTTAATGTCTGAAAATCTAAAGTCTTGGCTACGTGCTGAGGTCACTCAACACTTTAGCGAACAGAATGTTTCAGTTGCTAGTGACGAACCTACTCATAACGAAGCTGCTAAGAAAAATATTCACTAACAGTGCGTATTTTTCAGTATTAAATCTACAGTTATAAAAAGCCGCTTAGTATTGAGTATTAGATAATAAACAACAAAAAGCCCCGTAAATTTTTTACGGGGCTTTTTAATGCTTTTCTTTAATGTTTTGAGCTTAGTATTAAATAGCTTTGGTACGCTCAGTCAACCATTCAAGCGCCGCGCCTTCAACACGATCTTTTAGCTCTGCGAAGACTTGGCTATGATAGTCATTTAACCAATCAATCTCAGTTTGATCCAATAATGACGGCTCAATCAGACGCGTATCGATTGGGCAGTAAGTAATGGTCTCAAAGTTCAAGAAATCACCAAACTCCGTCTCCGTAGGCTGAGCAACTGGCGTATTCACCACCAAATTCTCGATACGGATACCCCATTTGCCTTCACGGTATAGACCTGGCTCATTGCTTGAAATCATACCGACTTTCATCGCGCGCTCTTTTGGTGTGCTAGCGCTATAGGCAATGACTTGTGGGCCTTCATGTACATTTAAGAAATAACCAACGCCGTGACCGGTACCATGACCGTAATCCATCTGTGCCTGCCACAATGGCGCACGACAAATGGCATCAATCAATGGTGAAGCGATACCATCAGGGAAATGCGCACGAGCTAGTGCGATATGGGCTTTTAGCACAATCGTAAAGTCGCGTTTATGCTCGGCAGAAACTTGTCCAATACCGACTACGCGGGTGATATCGGTCGTACCGTTTTGATATTGTGCGCCCGAGTCAATCAGTAGCAATCCACCTTCGCCCTCGGCCACATCAAGGTAGCTAAATTTTTCTGGCGTCGCGCGGTAATGTGGCAATGCACCGTTTTCATTAAAGCCTGCGATAGTCGGAAAACTTGGCGAGACATAATGCGGCTGACGACTGCGCACGTCTATCAGCATGCTATCGACATCTAGCTCACTTAAACGCTCGTCGTTTGCTAGACGCTGCTCAAATGTGGCAAAAAACTCAGCCAAAGCAGCACCATCTTGACGCATCGCTTCGCGGACATGATCAATATCTGCATCTGACTTTACAGACTTGAGTAATGTACTAGGCGCCATTTGCTCAATAAAGCCAACATCGTCTGCCATTTTTGAGAGCGTACCGACTGCGACTTTGCTCGGATCTAACAATAATAAATCGTCTGGCGTTAATGCACTTAATGCCTCTTGAACAGCAGCATAGTCAGCCAATGTAATACCGCTTTCTTTTAGATTTTGAGCAATCTCTTCACTAACTTTATCAGTATCAACAAACAGCGTTGCTTTGTCTGCGTCAATCAACATATGTGACAAAAATACCGGATTATAATCAACATCCGCACCGCGCAAGTTCGTCAACCAAGCGATATCATCTAGACTTGAGAGTAAATGATGGGTCGCACCTGCTTCTGCCATGCCTTCGCGTACTGCAGCAAGTTTTGAGGTAGCAGACTGAGCAAGGAACTGCTCATCATGGGCGTATAATTTGGCCGCTGGTAGTGCTGGGCGATCCGTCCAAATCTCTGTCAGCACATCACGCTCAGTAATCAAAGTAATGTCACTAGCATCAAACGCATTTAGCAGGCGATCTTGCTCAGCGATAGATAGCACATTGCCATCTACTGCTACGCTATCCCCTTCTTGCAAATGATCGGCTAGCCAGTCGATATGATTTGGCTGACCTGGCGCAAGCTTTTCTAAAGTAATACCTGTGCCTTCTAACTGATCGGCAGCATGTACCCAATAACGGCTATCCGTCCATAGACCTGCAAAATCAGCAGTCACGACCAGCGTGCCGACAGAACCAGTAAACCCTGACAACCATAAGCGTGCTTGCCAGTACTCTGGTAGATATTCAGATAAATGCGGATCAGCAGAGGGTACGATGATTGCGGTGAGATCTTGCGCGGCTAAGGTGCTACGTAAATTAGCAATACGTTCGTGAATGGCTTGTTTATTCATTGAATGTGTCCTTATAGAGGTTATAAAAATACGATGATGGAGCGATTATTAACAATCGTCTTGTTCTAATAGTCGTCTTGTTTGAGTTCTTGATACCGCTTTAGTTGTAATAAGACATTTATCATTGATAGCGTTTATACAAGCAAGCTGTTTATTTATCTGACTATGTTTACGTTGATAGTTGCTTCTACTTATTGAGAATAGAAAATTGAGATAAATATAGGCTTATAAAACGCTGTACTGATGTTTATCATGAGCTATCATTAGATGTTTGGGCAGATAGTAAGCTTTCAATGGCTTGTGCCAAATATCTCACTAACTAAAACAATAAAACGTGCTACCAGTAATGGTAACACGTCTCATCATGTGTCACTTGTGCGGTTGTTAATCACAAATGTACATCAGACTATTTTATTGCTTGGCCAGTTGTTTCTCACGCTCGCTTTCTTTGAGCATTTTATTGATAGGTTTTGCTAGTATCAATAGTAGTACAGCGGTAACTACCAAGAAGATGGTCATGGTAGTAAATAGACCTGGTAGCCCTTCAATTTTGTCAGCAGATACATGCCCACCAAAGAAAGCGGCAACCAAGTTACCCATAGCGATAGAAGCAAAGAAAAGCCCCATCATTTGGCCTTGCATACCCTCTGGCGCCAGCTTAGTCATGGCAGACAAACCAACTGGGCTTAATGCTAACTCACCTAACGTCAATAATAATAAACTACCTACTAACCATAGTGGTGATGCCAAGCCAGCACCAGGTGCTAAGATGCTTTTAGACGCAAAAATCATCAAGGCAAAACCTGCGGCTGCCAGTAGCATACCGAGAGCAAACTTAGCCATACTGCTAGGCTCAAGACCTCGGTTACCAAGTTTGACCCAAATAATACTAACAATAGGTGCCAATATTAAAATAAACAGCGGGTTCAATGACTGGAACCAAATACTTGGTATCTCAAATCCTAAAACATTCAGATCAGTATAACGATCGGCAAATAAGTTAAAAGACGTTGGCTGCTGCTCAAAGCTTGACCAGAATAGCGTCGAACCAATGATTAAAACAAAACAAATTAACAAACGTAACTTATCAGTCTTATCCAATCGCGGTGAGATAAACATAATAGCAAAATACAAGATTACCACCGCAGCAATGATATACGTCATATACTCTGCAACCACCTCAGGATTGAACGATATCATGCCGGTAGATACTAGTAGCACTGCAGCCACTAGCAACGCCACAAAACCACCAACCCAGCGACCGATGTTTTTATAATGATCGTTAGATTTCTCCCATTCAGCAGAGATACCTTTGGCGCGTGCATAACGCGTTAAGTTTTTTTGCGCGACAAAACGATAGATCAGTAATGAGACCAGCATACCCAAACCGCCGACGCCAAAGCCGACATGCCACATGCCCTTTTCTTTGAATACGCCAACGATAAGTGCCGCTAGTAACGCACCGATGTTAATACCCATATAAAACAAGGTAAAACCGCCATCACGGCGGGCGTCGCCTTTGGGGTACAAAGCACCAACCATCACTGAGATACAAGTCTTAAATAATCCTGAGCCCAACACAATGCAGATTAAGCCGATAAAAAACAGCGTCATGCCAAACATCGCTGAGAGCGCGATACACAAGTGACCAAGAGCAATAATAATACTGCCCCACCATAACGCACGCTCTTGACCAAGCCAGTTATCTGCTAGCCAACCACCTGGTACTGCTGCTAAGTATAACGAACCAGCAAAAATACCATAAATAGCAGAGGCGGTGACTTCACTAAAGCCAAAACCGCCACTGCTCACTGTTGCCACCATAAATAGAACTAACAGTGGACGAATACTATAATAGGAGAATCGCTCCCACATTTCGGTAAAAAACAATGAGCGTAAGGGCGCAGGATGTCCCATAAAGCCATTGTCTAGTGCTTCTAACTCTGCTGCACTAGCCCCCGATTTTGTTTCTGTGCCCATAACTTTATTCCTTTAAAGATCATATTTGTAATGACCAAGCCCCTGATTATTCAGATGGGCGGTCATATAGGCGGAACATTGTTTCACTTGGTTATAATCAAGTAAAGAAAAAGTTGGTTAAAAATTACACAAATACTCATAAAAAAAGCCCATTCTCAAAAATTGAGAACGGACTCTGTTTTTTAGTATCTAGAACAGCACTATTATTCTTATAGCACTGTCAATAAAGACTTTATAATGCAACTCATTTGATAATCAAGTAGCACTATTTTAGAGCGTTTGTATAGTTATACTACAACCTACTGCGCTGCAGCTTCATCAGTAGCGTTGCCAGCATCACCAGCATCTAAGTCACCATCCGCTTGCTCAGCTGTCAAATCAGCATCGGCAACAGCGGCTTGGCTGACAGTACCAGAAGCAGTTGCGGTACCAGCTTCTGCACTGACGACTGCACTGTCCCCATCTGCCGCTGGTGTTACAGTTGCATCTGCTGCAGTATCAGGTGCTGTAGCATCTGATGCTTCTTCTGTTGTTGCAGCTTCTGCATCGGCTGGAGCTGCTTCTTCCGTAGCAGTGGTTTCTGCTTCATCTGCCGCAGCTGACGCTTCAGTTGTCTCAGCAGTGATATGCTCGCCTGCTGGACGCAAAAACGCAGAAACACCAATAAGTAAGACAATACCTAAGAACATGGCAATGCCACCTAAAGCGAATAACAGCTCTTTTTTTGGATTGTTATTGACGATACCTTCTGACATACCTTATCCACCTTGCACAAAATATTTGAAATATTGACCTATTATATCGCAATTTATACTGATTTGTGAAAACCCTTAAGTATTTAAAGGGTTTATTATCCACAATTTAACTATTCATTTTTGACACTTGTGACAGCTAACTACTTAATCTGTTATCTGTTATTCGCTATCGATACGTCTCATATAACAATACTACTTAACCCAACGTACTTGACTCTTCGGACGCTTGCCCAAATAGCTAAGTACGAGCAGCAATGCCATGATAAATAAGATTGGATAATTACCAAAGCTCATATAGGGTGTATTGCCAACTCGAGCCTGTACCTTACCTCTTAGTACCGTGCGCTCAAACTGTGGTGCGCGCTCTACGATACGACCTTTGTGGTCGATGATAGCTGTCACCCCTGTATTGGTTGCACGCATGAACCAGCGACCGTTCTCTAATGCGCGCATCTGTACCATCTGTAGATGCTGTAGTGGGCCTGCCGACGTACCAAACCAAGCATCGTTTGAGATAGTCAATAAGAAGTCCGTGCCAATCGCATTTTTGCGCGTGGTATCTGGATAGGCCACTTCGTAACAGATGGCTGCGCCTAGATTATGTCCTCGAACACGCAGCGGCGACTGCTGATCACTACCGCGACTATAGCTCATAATATCTTGGCTACCTGCCAGATTCGGCAAAATATCGAGCACACCTTGAAATGGAATATATTCACCAAATGGCACCAGACGTTGCTTTTTATACAGCCCTTCTGCCTGTGCCCCTAGCGCAACCACACTATTATAAAATGGCGGATATTTATCTGTACTGGCATCAAACGCTGCTTCGTCCTTATAAGGAATACCTGTCACCCATGTCGTATCAGTCTCTTTGGCCATGGCTACCATTTCATTGATAAAACCAATGGCTTCTGTCTGAAACATAGGAATCGACGATTCAGGCCACAACACGATGTCACTTCCCCACTCACTACTGGTCAGCGTTGCATAGATTTTTAGTGTCTCAATTTGATATTCAGTAAGCCATTTTAGGTCTTGCGGGATATTACCCTGAATCAAAGATACCGATAAATCAGGGGTGCCTTTTGGTTTGGTCCACTGCGGATTGATCAACCATAGCACACTACTAATGATTAACAATGCTATCGATGGAATCATATAGCCACCGCGGCGACGCAATAGCTCAACAATACTGGCAGCCAATAATACCGCTACAAAAGAAACCGCAAAGACGCCGGCCACAGGCGCGAGTGATGACAGCCAGTACTGCTCAGTAAATGCATAACCGACAAATAGCCAAGGAAAACCAGTAAATAGCCACGTTTTCATCCACTCTTGGAGTATCCATAAGGCAGCAAAAGATAGCGGCTGCTTGCCGACTACACGATTAAAGATAAGCGCCAAGAATCCATGAAATAACCCCATACCTAGACCCATGAGCGCAATCATAATCAGCGCCAGCCATTCGGGTGTATCGCCATAAACGTGTATCGAGGTGTATAGCCAAAATGCGCCAACACACCACAGTCCCGTACCATACGCTTGACCAATTAAAAAGGCACGGCGACCCGTCATTTTTGGTACCAATAACGCATACAAAATAGCAGGTGAAACCAAAGCCACTGGCCAAATACCATAAGGCGCAAGCGCGAGTATAAAAGCGGCCCCTGCCAGCCAAGCTATTAGTACCGTCAATCCCATATGTAAACCTTTTGGTTTATCAGGGTTCAGACGTTTTTGCAAATCAACAGTAGACAGACGCATAGCAGTTATCCAAAACCATATTTTCTAAAATTTCTCAGCCAAACACTGAGATAAAACTCACGCAAAACCTGACTGCACAATGCTTTATGCAGGGCCACAAATAAAACCCACCCATGATACCAGTCTCAACTCATTAATAGGTAACATTGCGTAGCATGCACCAATCACAGACCAAAAAAAACACGACCGCAATCGTGTTTTTTTTATATTTATCAGTAAGCTCTTAGGTAGCTACCAAAAGGTTAATGGCTACCTATCAACACCTGTTGCTCAGCATTGGTTTTGGTCAGCTCTAGATTTTGGATAAACCGCCCTTCTACATCGATAATGGTAATTTTCCAATCATCTATCACAACGCTCTCGCCCTCTAAATCACCAACAAAGCCAAGTGCTTGCATGACCAGACCGCCCATCGTATCGACATCGGTATCATCAAAACGACTACCCAGCTCATCATTACAGTCCTCAATTACTGTAGACGCTTGGACACGCCATGTATTTGGCTTTTCTGGATCAGGGACGATGTTATTGATATCGCTGTCTTCATCAAAGTCATCATGCTCATCGACGATGTCGCCAACGATTTCTTCCAACAAATCTTCCATGGTGACCACACCACCAAAGTTACCAAACTCATCAACGACAATTGCCATATGTACTTGGGTACGCTGCAATGAGCGTAGCAAGGTATCAGAACGAGCCGTTTCACTGATATATAACGGCTGGCGCACCAAGTCTCTAAGACGCTTACTGTCAATTTTGTCTTCTTGATTGCGGACCATATGTACCAAAATTGGAATCAAGTCTTTTGCCAATAAGATACCGATGACGGCATCATCATCTTGACTGTCAAAAACAGGATAGCGCGAGTGAGTGGTCTCAAGAATGATGTCCATCACTTCGGCAAGGCTGGTGCTCTCGTGCAGACCAATCACTTGCGGACGTGGTGTCATGATTTCGCGGACTTGTGTCGCAGGCAAATCTAGCACGCCTTCTAGCATGTCAACCGTATCAGGTTCTAAGAACTGGCGCGAGTCTTGTACCAGACGAATCAATTCATCACGGGTTTCGGGGGCGGTCGATAGCCAGCGTTTTAAGCCGCGCATCGACCAACTACTCGGGCTGGGAGTGTCGTCAGACATGGAGTGTGATTTAACCTCTTTAGTTAATAAAAATTAGAATAGTATTCAATAGAAAAACGAACAATACTCAATAAAAAAACAAGTAGCGCTTAGATGGGGATAAACGGGATAAATAAAACCGCTCATGTACTATTAGTTCATGATTTAACTATAAACATATCAGCACAAATTAGCTTCACTTTATCGTAAGGCTAACCGACATTCAACGACAAATTCACTCAAATTGTGTTGTCAGCTTGTCATAAACTTTGCTATGGTCAAAGCCTTTATTTATCAAAGCACTCTCTATGTCACTACGCTCTCTTTTTTCTCGCTTACTTTCGTCGCGTACACGTAGTCGACTGTCAGACAATCGTGGCTTAGAGAGACTCGACCTAGCAAGCAGAAAATCAGATAGCAAACAGATAAAGCCTACATGGCGACGTCGTCTTGCGACTTTTTTAATTGCCGTTATGTTACTGTTATCAGCGCTATGGCTGTTACTCGCGATTTGGTATCAATACGGCGTCAGCTCAGTATTGACTTGGCTTGCGACAATAGCGATTGTAGGTATATTAGCTGCGCTGCTAAGTACGCGTTATTGGGATGCCGTCACAAAAGTATTGCACAGTGACTCACTATCTAATAAAAAGTCAGTTAGCAAAAGCACAGCAATCAAGTTGCTTATCGGCATATATGGCGCTGTTTGGCTTGTAGGTCTAGGGTGGTTTTTTTCTATCGAACCGAAACAAGATCGAGAATGGATGCCTGAGGTCGACCAGCGGATCTCTTATGAGCGCGATGCGACTAACCCTGATTTGATTACTTTAACCAATGTTCGTAATTTTGACTGGCAGACTGATGAGGACGCTATCGAGCACTGGGATACCCGTACGATTGATTTGTCTAAACTCTCTGGCGTTGATGTGACCAACTCTTATTGGATGGGACCGCTAATCGCTCATACCTTGGTGAGCTTTCGATTTGAAGATGATAGACCACTTGCCTTCTCATTTGAAATACGTAAAGAAGATGGCGAGTCTTTTTCAGCGCTGGCTGGGTTTTTTCGACGTTATGAGCTGAGCCTTATTGCTGCAGAAGAGCGCGATATTATTTACACTCGCAGCAATGCACGCGGCGAGCAGGTTTATCTGTTTCCTATTAGCAATTTGCAACAGCATGAAGTGAGGTCATTATTTGAGTCTTATCTAACTGCGGCTGACGATCTAAATACTAAACCCGCTTGGTACAATACATTGGTCAGCAACTGTACCAATATTATTTTTTATATGGCGCGTATCGTCAGCGGCGAGCGTCTACCATGGGATTATCGCATCTGGGTCTCTGGCTGGTTGCCGAACTATCTTTATGATGTAGGGATGCTAGATGCAGCGCCAGAAAAGAACAACCAACCTTGGTCAATGAATACGTGGTACGAGCGTACGCATATTAATCCAAAAGCAAAAGGCTTCGATAATCAAGTCAACTCACAGTCTGATATCAATAGAGATAAAAACAGCCTTAAATTTTCACAGCAGATTCGTCAAGATATTCCGATACCAGCATTGGCTAGCTCGCAAGCCAATGCTGAAGCAAAGGCCAAATCTACTGCTCAGGCATCTAACTATTAAGCATCTAACTAAATGCAAACTAAGGATTAACCCAGTTAACCACCCGCGTTTCCATCTCTTCATCAGACATACCGATTTCCGTCACACAGCGACCAGCGACGCCCACGTTGGCCGCTCGCATCTGTTGTTGTGTGACTACCGCATCCCCAGTCAATAATAAATGCCAACTTGGCAAGCCCTGCCCCTTATACAAACGCTTATAGGCACAGTGCGATGGTAGCCACATCATTTTTGGTAAATTGTCCATGGTCAGTTGAATACAGTCTGGTACGTGCTCTTGACGGGTTGCATAGTGACTGCAATATCCTGTCGCGCAATCCATCAACTGGCAGGTGACATCGGTGTACTCAACCATTTCTTCATCCACATTGCCGCTTTCATCTTCATCGATGTACTTAATCAAGCAGCAACTGCCGCAACCATCGCACAGCGCTTCCCACTCGCTATGGTTTAGTTCTGTTAACGCAAATCGCGACCAGAACTGCGAACGTAATGGCTCAGACTCATACTTAGAGTCAGAATCAGCAGAATCGACATCGTCACTATCAGGGAACAAACTTACTGATTGCGCAGGCTTGGTATCTGAATCAAGACCTGAGTGCAAGTCTGGTTTGTCATTATTTTTGTTTAACAAATTTATAGTCATAAAGTCGCAGTAGCATTTTGATAAAGAGCGTTACAGTATTATAGCTGTTTTTGCTAGACATGGGCGTTAAGGTAGTACGAGTTAGAAATACAAACCCTCACAATGACGAATAATTAAAACTCATAACATAAAAAAGGACAATAATATGTCAGTTAAAACATTTGAATTAATCAGCACGACCGAAAACGGTATCGAACTTATCAGCTATGTCGCGTTGCCAGAAAATGCTTCAGATGAAAATCCAGCAGCAGGTATCTTGGTTGCACCAGAGTGGTGGGGCGTCGTCGATCATCCAAAGTCAGTGGTTGAGCGTTTGGCAGAGGCAGGTTATGCAGCAGTCGCTATGGACGTTTACGGTGAAGGCAAACTAACTACCGATGCGGCAATGGCAAACATGTGGATGGAGCAAGTATTGGCCGATCAAGACATGCTAATGGCGCGCTGTCGTCTGATTCTCAATGACTTTGGCGATCAGTTATCAGTAGATGGTGACAACTTAGCGGCTATCGGTTATTGCTTCGGCGGTAAAGTTGTACTAGACATGGCTCGCGAAGGCATGCCATTAAAAGCAGTGGCAACTTTCCACGGTAACCCAACGCCAAAACAGCCAGCAGACAAAAACTTCACTGCAAAAGTGTTGGTTGCTCATGGCCGTGATGACTCAATGGTATCAATGGATGCTATCGAAGGTCTAAAATCAGAGCTAGATACAGCTGATGTTGACTACACTATTGACGTCTATGACAACGCCAAACATGGCTTTACCAATCCGCATGCTGATGAGCGCGCAGCTAAAAACGAAGTAGATCTTGGCTACAATGAAGCTGCTGCTAAACAAAGCTGGGAAAACATGCTTGAATTTATGAAAGCCAATTTAGCATAAAAAACGATATGGTATAAAGACCATTAAAAAGGGTAGCTTAATCATTAAGCTGCCCTTTTATTTTGAGTGTCGTTTTAGCATCTGTCTTTTAGCCCAGTAATCAGAGTAGTCTTGTGCTTCTTATTAAATCACGTCATTATCACTTTACTATAAACTGGATTGAGTGACGAAGATGTTGTATCTAATGGTGACCCAGTTGGGCTGGCTGGCTTTTACGATTCTATTGATCGTAGTGGTCGCGTTATATACTAGGATAGCTCGAAAAATCGAGCATCTACGCCGCGATGTGACGACGCTGCAAGCTGAGCTGGAGCAGCAAAAACATCGTAGTATGTCGCCTCCGTCTGCACCTTTGGTCGATAAAAAAAATTATGCGCGCAACACTGCTACTGACGATCGTGATCTTAAAGACAATTCTTTTAAAAACAATGCCCCTAAAGACAGTGACGTTAAAGACAATGACGCTAAGGACACAGCTTTTGACTCACAACACTCTTCTCTAGATAATCAGCTGCCTGTATCGCCACCACCGCTTCCTACCGTTGCTTCAAACTCAACTATAAATGCAGCATCAAACATCTACGAAGATAAATCTATAGACAATAATACTCTTATAAATACGCAAAACACAGCGCCTACCGCACCGATTGATCCTGATGAACACTCATTGCCTATTGTGACCTCGCTGATTCATTCAATCAAAAACTGGTTTTTCGGCGGCAATTTGGTCGTGCGAGTCGGCGTACTGGTGCTATTGGTAGGCGTAGTACTCCTGCTTCGCTTATTGAGCGAGTATATTGAGATCTCAATCGCTACCAAGCTAATCGCCGTTGGCATTACAGGATTGGGATTGGCGGCACTCGGATTGAAATTAACGGCAAAGCGTTTTACCTACGGTACTACTCTACAGGGTACAGGATTGGCCATTGCGTATTTGAGCACCTTTTTTGCTTATAGCGTCTATCAAATTTTACCGAGCATACCGAGCTTTATTGGGCTTGGGTTATTGTCAGCGGTTACTATTGCCCTTGCCGTGCGCCAGAATGCTTTTCCACTAGCATTATTGGCCTTGTCTGGTGGATTTTTTGCGCCGATTTTGACCAGTGATGATACTGGCAGCTTGGCCGCGTTATTCAGCTACTATCTACTGCTGAATGTCACGATTGCGGTCATTGCTCATTACCGCCCTTGGAAGATATTGAATCTATTCGGTGTGACCGTGACATTTGGCTTGGCATACTATTGGGGTATCAGCGAAAACCTGAGCGCTGTTATTGAAACGCAGCGTTGGGCATTGGTAGCGTTAGTAACCTTACACTGGCTGCTTTACTTATTTGTCGTCATTCGTTATGCGCAGCAAATCATTACCTATAATGCGCTAAACGAAAAAGACCTCAGTCATGCTAATAATGTAGATGATACAAAACATTTGGACAAAGCCCATGTAGGCAGCTCCTATGTATTCCCTATTGATACGGGCTTACTATTTTCAGTACCGCTACTGGCTTTTGGCTTACTTTCTACCTTATTAAACAACATACCTAACGCCCTCACGATTACCAGTGCCATTTTGGCTACGGTTTATCTTGGGATGGGTTGGTTATTCATCCAGCGCAGTAGACGCTATGCTTTAATCACCGAAGGGATGCTAGCGTTAGGATTAGGATTTTTTGCGCTCGTTATTCCGTTGATGCTAGACGCTGAGTGGATTGCTTTTGGCTGGTCAGTACAAGGATTGGCGCTAGTATGGTTTGGACGACGCTCGCTGCGGTCTTGGTCTGTGTTATTTGGCCTATTATTACAGCTAGTCAGTATCGGCATGCTAGTGACGACAGCGATATTCTCTAGCAAAGACTATCCCGTTTTAGCCTTTAGTATTTCAGCACTCAGTTATCTAGCGACCGTCTTTATTTTACGCGCTAGCAACTCCCCTGCTGTGCTGCTTAATAGCTTAGATAGTAGTAACAACCTTAATAACCTTAACAATAAAGGCGCTACAACATCCTCAGTCATACAATCCCTGGACGGCACATCAGATGTATTGACCAGCTATGCGCGTGCGCTGGGTGTTAGTACGCAAGCGGCGCAGCAATGGCTGATCTCTATCAATAGTCAGAGCCGCGTATTCAAATTCGTTTGGCATAGCCCTAGATTCATCAAATTTTTAACATTGACTGCAATGGCTTGGGTGTTACAAGTACTGATGCTTGATTTGCATCATTGGTTTGATATTTGGCAATCAAGCACGACGGTAATTGCACTAGCAGCGCTCATTAGTTTAAGCATTTATTGGATTATTAATCGCTATCGTCCTTGGACAGAAGTCGGACAGCTTAGTCATGGATTGCTAGCTTTATTCTACTTCATGCTAATACTACAACTACCACAAAAATTTGAGCGCAATCTAACATGGGCAACAGCGGAATGGTTGGTGTTTGCGGTCTTGATAGTCGGCTGGTTGGTTATGGGTCAGCTATGGCTAAAAACATGGTCTGATACCTGCTCTGATACAGGGGCTAACAATAACAACAATACTTCATGCTATACCGCTGCAAGCTGGCTAGGTACAGGCATTTTACTTATTGCTGCCGCTGCGCATTATGGACTACCAGATTCTGACGGTGTAATGGCTATCTTGTTTTCAGCGACACTCATACTATTTGTGTTATGGTTCAACCATCATCATATCAATCAAAATGCAGAAAACACCTCAACTAATAAAGTTTCAGAATACGGTCTACTATACTGGTTTGATTGGCAACAGGCACTATTAGGATGTGCTGCCATCTTTGCTCCTGTTGCTTTACTGTGGGTTGTTCTTACCAATTGGTCCTATGACGGTATGATTTGGGGATTGTCTTATTTTCCATTGTTTAACCTATATGATATCGCATCGTGGCTGACGCTATCAGTTGGTTTTAGTCTGTATTACATCAACCAAAACCATCGTAATGAAGCTCTTACCAAGTCGAGTGCAGCTGCCAAATCTAAGCGCGTATTTACCGCTGAGAATTTGCTCATTATATTGGGATTGATCAGTTTCTGGTTACTCTCCAGCATGCTAGTCAGAACGCTACATACATTTATCGGTACGCCACTTTGGAATGACTATCAAGGCGGCGCATGGCAGAGCGAGCAAGTACAAACAGGAATGACAATTTTATGGACGCTCTTGGCATTGGTCGCCACCATCATGGCGAGTCGCTATTGGCAGCGCGCGCTTTGGTTTATGGGTATTGGATTATTAGGAGTCGTCGTACTCAAACTTGTCTTGGTAGATTTGTCACAGACTGAGGCAATTTGGCGAGTCATATCCTTCCTTGGTGCAGGCAGTTTAATACTATTAATTGGTTACCTTGCCCCATTACCACCCGCGCATGAGGAAACAGAAAACCAAAATCAGGCGTAATGACAAAGCTGGTTGGGTGAAATTGTGCCGTGAGCAAGGTGGT
>Ga0209295_1000367_pt1 | contig 24915 bp, 25 predicted proteins | sample Porto_5metaG_FD_187428 | JGI IMG/M metagenome (GOLD analysis project Ga0209295, IMG submission 187428) | Marine algal microbial communities from Porto, Portugal - Porto_5 metaG (SPAdes) (version 2) | ecosystem: Host-associated > Algae > Red algae > Unclassified | place: Portugal: Porto... | reverse complement strand
TCTTATACTGAGCATAAACTGCCGCTCAATGTGTCGCTAAAGTGGTATTATCAGAATGATTAGAATAATCGTCCAATTTATCATAAAATGGGTGCCAATTGAGCACCATCTTGCTTATAACTTATAAATGATCAGTAGTACTGCATAGCGCAAAACGTAAAATATATTATCTATGAAAAGTTGACTACAATTATAAGCGCTGTGTCCTTTGCGAAACGACTATAAGTTTTGAGCCATGTTAATGCTATAGTATTGATAATATAATTCTTTTATCATGTCCCTTGTCATGCAATATCCTAATATCTTATAGCGTATCCTAATATTATTTATGAACCATTTTAATGGTTTGATTTAGAGTTATTTTAATTGCGTATTATTTAATTGAGAACCATTTTAATTGAGAGTTATTTATGTTTGATACCTTAACAGAACGCTTATCGTCGAGCCTACGTAACATCGTCGGTACCGGACAGTTGACCGAAGACAATATCAAAGACACGCTACGTGAAGTGCGTATGGCGTTGTTAGAAGCTGATGTGGCGTTGCCTGTCACTCGTGATTTTGTAAAACGAGTAAAAGAACAAGCGCTTGGTGCTGAGGTGCTAAAAGAGTTAGCGCCAGGTCAAGCCTTTGTCAAAATCGTACACGACGAGCTGACCGAAATGATGGGCAGCGCCAATCAGCAGTTAGAGATGACAGGCAAACCGCCGGTTGTCTATTTGCTAGCAGGTCTACAAGGTGCGGGCAAAACGACTACAGCTGGTAAGTTGGCTAAATATCTACAAGAGCGTCAAAAGAAAAAAGTCATGCTAGTCTCTGCTGACGTATATCGTCCAGCGGCTATCAAACAGCTTGAGCAAGTAGCCGGTCAGGTGAATGCTAAGTTTGTGAACTCAAGCACGGATGAGAATCCAATTGATATCGCTAAGCGTGCCATTGAAGAGGCCAAAATCCAGTATCAAGACATTTTGATTATTGATACTGCGGGTCGTTTGCATATTGACGATACCATGATGGATGAGATTAAGGCGCTGACGGCGGCGGTTAATCCATCTGAGACGCTATTCGTCGTCGATGCTATGACTGGTCAAGATGCGGCAAATACCGCAAAAGCCTTTAATGATGCGCTACCATTAACGGGTGTTATCTTAACCAAAACTGATGGTGATGCAAGAGGTGGTGCAGCATTGTCTGTACGTGCTATCACCGGCAAGCCAATTAAGTTCTTAGGTCGCGGTGAAAAACTAGACGAGCTAGAGCTGTTCCACCCTGAGCGTATCGCACAGCGTATCCTTGGTATGGGTGATGTACTGAGTCTGGTCGAAGAAGTGGAACAAAAGATTGACCGTGATAAAGCCGAAAAAATGGCGAAAAAGATGCAAAAGGGCGGTGACTTCGACCTTGAAGATCTATTGACTCAGTTCCAGCAGATGAAGAGCATGGGCGGCATGGCAGGTTTCTTGGATAAGATGCCTGGTATGGGCGGTTCAGACATGCAAAAAGCCGTCGAAGATGCCAAACCAGAAGAAAAGGTACGTGAAATGGAAGCATTGATCAATTCAATGACACCGTTTGAGCGTAAAAATCCTGACAAGATTAACCCAAGTCGTAAGCGCCGTATCGCAGCAGGCTCAGGCCGTGAGATTCAAGATGTGAATCGTTTGCTCAAGCAACACAAGCAGATGGCAAAAATGATGAAAATGATCTCGAAGCCTGAAGGCATCAGCAAAATGATGAAGTCTATGCAAGGCCTCATGGGTGGCGGTAGTGCTGGCGGTGGCGGCGGTCCATTATTTGGTGGCGGTGGTCAGCAAGGTGGCGCTAAAGACGTGAATCCAGAACAAATGGCCAAGCAAATGGGACTGGATCCAAATAACATGCCAAGCACTGAAGAGATGCAAAAGCAAATGCAAGAAATGCAAAACCAAGCACCAAAGAAGTTCAAAACCCGCTTTTAGATAACGACTAGTTATTTTTAAGAAGTTTGATCAAAGCCCCGAAGCCATTGAAGCTTTGGGGCTTTTTATCGTTATCAGTTGCAGATAAACACTGATGGATAAAGTGTGAAAAATATAGAAATTAATAAAATTTGTGTACCCTAAATGCTATGATAGGCGCTGCTTCACTCTGTCAGTATTATTACAGGACATGAATGATAGATCGTGATGAAAAATTATTAAAATCTGGCAAACCGATTTAGAACGCCAACAGTAAAAGCCGAGGTTGTGATGTTTTTAGCAATGGATACCGTGTTCGATCAGTGTTCGATCGCGATTTTAGATTCGAGTGGACAGGTATTATCGAGCCATACCGAAACAGGTAAGCGTCAGCAGACTCAACAGATTTTACCCATGATTGATGCTGCATTGTCTGAGGCGCAGTTACGTCTTGCTGATATACAGGCTTTGATATTCAATCGCGGGCCAGGTGCATTTAGTGGTATCCGTATCAATACAGCAGTGGTACAGGCTCTGTCTGTAGCGCATGATTTGCCTTGCGTTGGCGTCTCAAGCCTGCAAGCAATCGCACAATGCGCGTATCAGAAATACGGGCTGACACATCTATACAGCGCCCTTGATGCTCGTATGCAGCAAGTCTACTTTGGGCAGTATGAATTGGTAACTGACGACCAATTAGGTTATAGCATTATGCAGCCAGTCTTGGCTGATGGTGGCGATAGCACTGAGCAGCTATTAGATTATGATAGCCAAACAGTACTCAACCTGCCTATCGCGGGTAATGGCGCGCCGTTATTGGCACGACATGATCAGCAAGACTGCCATGAAGATGTGTGGCCAGATGCTGTTGTGATTGGGCAGCTTGGTATTGCTCAGTTTGCAAACGATGGTGGTACGGAAGCATCGCAAGCATTACCAAAATATCTACGTAATCAAGCTTGGAAAACACTTAAAGAGCAAGGCAAAGCATAGCTTTATAAATATGCTTTTTGCAGCGTCAATTGATAGCAGCCAGCTTTTTAGTGTTTAGCAAGCGCATACCAATATAAAATTAACGTTAATATAGGACAGCCAATCGGTCTGTTTTTAGGCCAGTTTTTTTAGGCCAGTCTGTTTCTAGGAAAGTCATTGTGGATATCGTTTTGTTCGTTCAAGCTGTCATCATGGGTATCGTTGAAGGTATCACTGAATTTTTACCCATCTCTAGTACGGGATACTTGATTTTATCAGCAGATGTGATGGGTTTCTGGACTAAAGAAAAAGTTGATTTATTTGTCGTGGTGGTACAGCTTGGCGCTATTTTGGCAGTGATTTATGACTATTGGGGTAGATTGTGGCAAGCGTTGATGGGTTTGCTGACTGGCAAAGCAGAGGGCATGACCAATCCTAGACAGCTTGGACTGAGCCTAATTGTCTCTACTATCCCTGTGATGATTGTTGGTTTTACCTTTGCCGATGAAATCAAAGCTTATTTGTTCAATCCCATCGTCGTTGCCATTATGCTTATCATTGGCGGTCTGCTGATATTTTACGTGGAAAAGCGTCCTAAAACGGTCATTGCAGAAGAAGCTGAAGATGTCAGCATAAAAACTGCGTTGATGATTGGACTATTTCAATGTTTAGCTCTTATACCAGGGACGTCACGCTCAGGTGCCACTATTATTGGTGCGCTGTGGTTAGGTGTCTCACGTAAGGCTTCTGCTGAGTTTTCTTTCTTTTTGGGTATTCCTGTCATTGTAGGGGCAGCACTGTTGGATTTGCTCAAACATGGTGATGCATTGACCAACAGTGAAGACTGGCTGGTGCTAGGTATTGGAACCATCGTATCATTTGTAGTGGCACTACTCTGTATCCGCTTACTTGTGGCATGGGTAAGTCGCCGTGACTTTACTATCTTTGCTTGGTTGCGCATTATCACGGGTGTTATCGTGTTGGTCGCTGCTTGGGGTTTTGGTTATCAAATGGCGGGCTAGATTTAGCTCGTGGTTTATGACGTTGATGATTTAACACGCCAGTAATTTATAGTGAAAATAAGCAGCAAATAGGATGATGGTTATGACAGATGTGCCCCAAACGTATGACGAGACAGGTGCTGTTGTACATTGTCAGTTATTCTACGCCAATGAAAGCCAGCAAGCACAGGTTGAGCGTTTACAGGCATTGATAGCTGAGCATACATTACCAATTATCTTAGATGTAGAGGTCGCTACAGAGAAACTTACTCAAAAGCGCCGTCAGCAGTTGAGCCAAGCATCTACTCAGCCTATTTTATTATTAGATGATAAAGATAAGCTATCATGGCTAAGTGATGGACTCAGTGTGGCACCTGAGTGGGACAAGTTGCAGCGTCGTGTGGTAAGTGCTGGTCGTAAGTCTGAGCTGCTATTACAAGCGGCCAAAATCACATCAGATAGTCATGTTATTGATGCAACTGCTGGCTTTGGACATGATAGTTTAATTTTAGCCAGTACTGGCGCTCAAGTCACTATGCTTGAGCAGCAGCCGTTGATGGCATTGCTGTTACTTGTAGAGCAGCAACGTATGAGTGCGCTACCCAATTGGCAAAAACTCATGAGCCGTCTACAGATCATTAATACAGATGCGCTGGGTTATTTTACGAGCTTAGATACTAGTGCAATAGCGGATAGCGCCTATGCAATCGATGTTGTCTATTTGGATCCGATGTTTCCAGAGGATAGCTATCAAGACAGCAAGACAGGCAAAGGGGCAAAAGTCGGTAAGCATATGCAAGCACTGCATCAATTGGCTCGTCCACCAACATCAGATGAAGAGCGACAACTGCTAAGTAGTGCGCAGGCCGTTGTCAGACGAAATTTGCAGGGTCAAGGTCGCGTGGTCGTAAAGCGTCCACAGTTTGCACCGCTGCTTGCTGATAAGCCAGCTAGTGAAAGCTGGCATAATGAAGCCGTGCGCTTCGATGGGTATTTTGTCTGACAGCTGCTGTTTGCGATAACGAATGTATGAGTATAAATGTACGCAATTAATCGGCTTATATGTGCAGAATTAATGGATTTAGGAGCAAGGAATGTCAGCGTTAATCATTTGGGTCATGGGTGCAATTTTATTGTTGATTAATATCATGCTGCGTACTCGCATTCTTCGGCTTGAGGCACGGTTAAAAGAGCTGAGCAATCCACAAGAGCAACTGGATTTTTTGCGTCAGCAAGCAGCACAAAAAGACAAAGTCCCAGCGCTGAAAGCATTACGCAAGCAGTATCCTGAGCTATCACTGATCGAAGCGAACAAATTGTGGCAACAAATTCAGTAGCCAGACCATTAAACTTAGTAATTAGTCCATTAAGACTCAGTAACCAGTCCCTTCAGAAATTAATTTAGTTGTTCTGAGCGAAGTATATAAGCGCATATAACAAGTATTCAAACAATGATAATAAAAAACCATGACATTCAAAGATAAGTTACAAGCCTACATTCAGCTAACCCGTTTTGATAAACCAGTCGGCATTGAGCTGCTATTATGGCCAACGCTTTGGGGCGTACTACTCGCTGCAATGGGTCAAGCGCAGCAGCAAGGAATAACTGCAGCGTTGCCAAGTATCAAGGTGTTCGCGATATTTGCCCTTGGTGCAATATTTATGCGAGCGGCTGGTTGTGCGATCAATGACTTCGCGGATCGAAAAGTAGATGGTCATGTGACTCGTACCAAAGGACGACCGTTAGCAGATGGACGGTTATCTGGCAAAGAAGCCGTCGCTGCATTCTTAGTGCTGGTGCTGTTAAGTGCCAGTCTGCTATTCTTCTTGCCTATAGCCGTATTCTATTGGTCGCTTGGTGCCGTTGTATTGGCGTTTATTTATCCATTTATGAAACGCTATACGCACCTGCCGCAAGTATTTTTAGCAGCTGCTTTTGGGTGGGCGATACCGATGTCATATGTGGCGGTGCAAGGCGCTCCTGATATTTGGTGTTGGCTGCTATTCTTAGCTTATATGTGTTGGACAGTGGCCTATGATACGCAGTACGCTATGGCTGATCGTGAAGATGATTTAAAGATTGGCGTGAAATCAACGGCGATACTATTCGGTCGTTATGATGTGATTATCATCTCAATATTACAGACGCTATTTTTGCTAACGATGGGTGTGGTTATGTGGCATTACTTTGCCCCAACCACATTGGGCGTAACCCCAGTATTTGGATTGGCGTTAGTTGCGATGATGTTTGCTAAACAAAACAGTGCTTGTGCCAGTCGCAATCCTTTGGCGTGTTTTCAGGCATTTCTAGCCAATATTTGGGTAGGGCGTTATGTCTTTGCGCTCATAGCCGCTGCTTGTATATGGACGACGCTAAATGGATAAGTTCGATAAATTACCGAGATTCAAATCAAAGAAACTGTCTGATACGAATGCGTCAATTAAGGATTCTCAAACTAAACTTGCAGAGCATGGGCTGACTCGTGAGCAAGTTATCGCAACTGAGCGTAAACTGGCAAAGTTTGCCAATACCATGGATTCACTAGTGCGAGTGCCTTTTACTGAGCAAGGAATGGGTGCGGATGCCGCACTTTCGACCATTCCACTAGCAGGAGATTTGGCAGGACTGGCATTGACCAGTTATGCATTTATATTAGGGCGTCAGTTGGGCGTGCCTGCTCATAAGATGACGCCAGCGGTGAGATTGGCGCTTATTGATATGGTCGTTGGCATCGTACCTGGCATTGGTACGCTATTAGATATTTTTATTCGTCCTAGCCGTAAGACCCTAGGTATCGTGCATGAGCATTTACACTATGAGTATGGTATTACCGAAACCATGCATATGGATCGACCGTTTTTACATCAATCATTAGAAGATAAGCAGCAGCAAAGCCGTTTTGGGTTTTTCTGGCGCAATCCAATCGTTGCTTGGTTATATCTGCATGTCCCTGATTTTCTTGGATTGCTGGTCATTGTATTTGTCGGTTGGGGGCTGTGGACGGTGATAAGCTGGTTGGTCAGGGTGTTTGGTCAGGCGACTGGGTTTGGTTAAATACAATCACTTATCATTCACTAGATAGCTCAGTAGAGACAAGTCAGTACAGAGCAATACACAGAAACGAAAAAGGCGGCAACGATAATAACGTTTGCCGCCTTTTATATGGTTTTAAAGAGAGTGCTGAAACAAAAGTCGCCTCAGACTTTATTCAGTGATAACTTCTGCTTCAGCACTGACGGCATCAAAGCTAGTCACTTTATTGTTTTGGATAAGGTCGATAGTGCCGCCACCAGCATGACTGACGAGTTGGATACTACCGTTAGCTGATTGATAGGTCGGATTATTGCCTTGGCCTTCGGGTGCGCTTAAGGTCATTTTTGGCTGGTTGGGACGAGTAATGATCGCGTTAAGCATACCAGCTGCCGACGTCTCAAAGACTACTGACAAACTCTCACCTGTTGCACTTTTATAGCGGACATCAGTGATTTGTGCGCCTTTGATAGCTTGTTCTGGATTAGGTTTTTCAGCGCTATCATTTGCAGTAGACGTAGTATCACCAAGATCTTTATCCAACTCTGTTAAGCTCATCTCGCGTGCTGAATCAGCAGTATCGGTCTGCGCTATACTTTTAGCGTCATCTACATTGTTATCTTCCGCCTCATCAACGTTGATATTGGTCGTTACTGGCGTGGTTTGCGTTGGGGTCTCAACTGCAGTTGTATCAGTTGCTTCAGGTTCTGGATCTTTTTGGCAAGCAGTTAGTAGCACTAGGCTAAAGAAAATAGCAGGAGCGGTACGATAGAGCCGTTTAGATTTTCGTAAGTTTAGTATTTTTGAGAGAGAATTATTCATAATCAGCTTTATCCGTTAATAGCGCTCTACGTAGATGTGGTAATTTGCAAGGGTCAACCTGCTATTTGTTAGCAGTATATTATTACGTATTTACCGTAATCACCAGCTTACGCTGTCCGCCATATTCTGGCAGGTTTCTATGCTCACATAAGTAAATACCTTGCCACATGCCTAGACCTAACGCACCATTGACAAGTGGTATAGTCAAGCTTACCCCAAGCATCATACTTTTGAGATGCGCTGGCAGGTCGTCTGATCCTTCTAAGGTATGGCGATACTCTAACTGGTCTTCTGGTGCGATTTTATTAAGCCAATCTTCTGTATCTAACCTGACATCTGGATCAGCATTTTCATTGATCGCAAGACTGGCTGACGTATGCAGCAAAAACAGATGAACCAACCCTACCTTGGCAGAGTGAGGTAGCAGCTGAGAAATAGCTTCTTCAACCTTCGGAGTAATGATATGAATGCCGCGCGCATAGGCGGGTAGAGTAAGGGTGGTTTGGTAATAGCTCATAAGATATCTCTCATTTTACCTCTAGACTGTCGATTGCCATGCCGCTGTCTTTATAAACATCATCCAAATATCGACGGCTAGCAAGTAACTTATCGACGACGCCACTTTGGCTTTGGGTGTTGAGCTTTTTTGCAAACTCTAAAATCGTGCTCAATTGATCTAGCACTATGTCATAGCTGGTGTTTTTTTTATTCACATCAATAATGGTTGTTTTTGCGTAATGCTTATCAAGGCTTAAATAGTCAATAATCAACTCTGGAACACGCGTACTGATAAGTTTATTGAGGGTGAATAGCTGTGATTCTGTGATTTCTTTATGATGAGTAGATTCATACTGCTGACCAATATCGTCCATTATCGCTCGAAACGTTTGAGGAACTTGCTCATTGTAGAGCAGCTTGATAAACGGATGTTGAGCTGAGAAGCTAATGACACTTAACAGATTATCTTGCTCATTTATAGCATTTTCTTTTACGACAGGTACTATTTGAGATGGAGCAGTATTAAGGCTTGCTGCTTCTAAATACTCTTTATGCCGCCTTATAGAGTCAGTTTGTGTACGTTTCGACTTTTCTTTCATTACGAAAAAAACGGGTACAACAAGAATAAGACTAAGTAAAAGGAGTAAGGTAAAAAAAGACATGTCGGAGCTCTGTCATTAAAAATGCTATTGATTATTAAGAATGATTTTGCATTACAATATAACATGCTTGTGTTATGTTAAAGCAAAACATAATTTGATAAAAAAACGTACTTCGCTACAGAGTATATGCTTATTTTTAATTAAGGATGACAATGAATAACGACACGATTGCTAAGAGTCAGTTAACCGCTTATAAGCCAACAACCGCTTATGTTGGGACATCTTGGGCAGTGATGCTGGTTGGCGTAATTGCGTATTTACTTGGGCTATGGAATGCACAAAGTATGTTGTTAAATGAAAAAGGCTATTATATAGCAGTGCTCGCTCTCGGTCTTTATTCTGCCATTAGCCTACAAAAGACGCTACGGGATCGTAGTGAAGGTATTCCAACGACAAACATGTATTACTTAATCAGTTGGGCAGCACTAGGACTGTCTATTGCGCTCATAGCAATCGGTCTTATGTATGCAGGAGGACTGAGCCTAAGCGAAAAAGGATTCTATATGATGGCGTTTACGATGAGTTTGTTTGCAGCTGTTACTATTCAAAAAAACACTCGTGATGAAGCGCAAATCCGTACACTAACCGCGCCTTCGATTTCTGACGATACTAAGAACAGCGCCAATATTACTCATCAGGCATCACGCGAACCTAATGCTAGCAAGTCGTTGTTTGGCACCGTTAAGTCTAAAATGGATGGTGGTGACTAAGGTACTTGATTATTAAAGGCTCAGATAATAAAACAATGCTTTTTAAATGAGACGCTTTTTAAACAAGTGGCGTCTGTAGACGTATACGATTGGGTGATAGACGAGCTAGCATCGCCTCTGACAGAGGTGCAAACGACCCTAGCATCATATCTGCTAATGCTTCAGCACAAATAGGTGCCAATGCATAACCTTTTGCGCCCATGGCACTCATTGTCCATATTCGCTGACTGTTTGCCAATTGTCCAACGATAGGATGGTAATCAGGCGTCTGAGTGCGAATGCCTGCACGTCCTTGCCAAAGATTCGTATCTGCTGGAATAACAGATGACATTTCAGGAATGGCAGTAATGAGCTTATCACGACTAATCTGATGCTCTTCAGGACGTATGTTAGTACTTGTATCATTGCGGATAAAACTCGCGCCGAGCAATAAATAGGGCTTGTCAGCGACTACAGTATTTAACTCATCATCTCCAGTCTGTGCGTTGAACCGCGCACAGTAACCACTATATTTAAGCGGTATCTTGGGCAGCTTTGATAGTTGCTCAGTCGAAGGGGTAAACCAAGACAACTGCCCACGAATTTTACGGCAATCGAAAACACGCGCATCCAGTTGATGACTTTCATAAGCCGCGCAAATCACGATATTATCGGCAGTCATTGTGACAGACTCTTGGTTTTTATTAATACCTTCGATATAAACTTGCTGCTCAGTCTCGGTAATTTTATTCACTTCTAACTGCTGAAAGCGAATAAGTGGATGAGTCAGTATGATGTCTTTTAGTGCTTGTGGATTAACTAGACCAGACTGCGGTAAGTACAAGTTCTCTGACAAATCTTGGTCTTTTAGGCCACTCTTAATCTGTGCTTGCTCATGCGATAGGGTGGTCGCCATCTCGTCAGGATAGTCGGAAATATGTTCTGTACCAATATTGGCTTTTATAAGCAAATCAAGGGCGCCAGTTGGTTCAAGTACTGGTGCTGTATTAAGCTGTATGGCTGTTTGATTGAGGTCTCGATACAGCCTGCTGCTATATAAATAACCTATGGTATGCAGATGCTCATAAACATGATGAATCGGCGTCATTTTGGGCGCAAGTAATGCTCTAGGATTGCCCGATGCACCTGCCAAGGGTGCTGATTTGTCTAGTAACGTGACGGTAATACCGCGATTGGCAAGCGACCAAGCTGTGAGCAACCCTGAGACGCCTGCACCAATGACGGCAGTATTATCGAATGTGCTATAAGTTATTTCCTGCTTCGCCTCGTGACTGTTGTTATCGTTAGCGAGGTTGCTACTTTCTGCACTGGTAATAATGGCTGTTAGCATTTCTCGTTTTCGACCAAAACCTCTGACTTTCTTGATTTGAAAGCCATGCTCTCTTAGTCCACGCTTGACGATACCTGCACAGCTATAAGTGGCGGCAGTCGTATGAGGGCGTGATAAGCGCTGCATTTGGGCAAAGATACTGTCAGCCCACAAGGTACTGTTGCAAGAGGGTGCAAAACCATCTAAAAACCAAGCATCAATATAGGGCGTATACTGATTGGAGTGGTCTAATGTCAGTTTGCTTAGACTTTCTGCTGCATCACCAAGCCACATATCGACAGTTAAGTTATCATAAGAAAAACTTAAACGATGACAGCCTGCAATCAGGGACGGATATGCAGCCAAAAGTGGCTCAATAAATGCCATTAGTTCAGGTGCGCGCTGACCCCATAACGCAAGTATGTGAGTCAGGTCTGCTAGTGGTATAGAGAATTTTTCAGTAGTAATAAAGTGCAGGCGAGCCGTTGCTAGCTGCGGGTTGGTTTCACGTAGTTGTCGCCACAATTGCCATGTCGCTAGTAGGTTAAGCCCAGTTCCAAAGCCTAGCTCAGCAATTGTAAAGCATTGCTTTGGTGCAAGGTGTGCCAGACGATCCGGTAATTGATTGTGCTCTAGAAACACGTGACGCGTTTCTGCCAAACCATCCGCGTGAGAAAAGTACACATCCCCAAACTCACCTGATACTGGCACCATATTGCCAGTATCATCCGTTTGCCAGTCAATCTTGGCAGGTGTGATAACGTTTAAGTGTTCAGGGTTTTGAGGATTAGCGGTAGACATGAGGCACTTCTTAGTAATATCAGGAACGGTAGCTAAACGATCAGTAGTGACAGATCAATGATATCGACATTTGGTTAGATGCAGTAAAGTAGTGTCATGCAAATCAGTGCTAAAAAAGCTTATGCTACCAACGGTCACGGCGGACAAATACTAACCACGAGACAAAAATACCGACTAGCAAGCTGATCAAAACGGTAAAGGCACCGTATAAAAACAACTGCCCTTTGCTTTCGTAAACCAAAACATTTACTTGAGTCTGCAAGTCGTTCACTTGACGCTGTAATTGTGCATTACGGCTGAGCAATTCTTGATTGGCAGCTGACAACGCTTTGGTCGATGGTTGCAACTGTGCCGCCAAGGTATCATTGATATCTAGTGCTGAGTTCTTTGTTGGCAATGCGCGCGCCGCTACTGGACCAGTCAATGGCAGCACTGCTGTCGGATCGGTTGCCTCGACAGCAGGTGTTATGGGCGCAGTAGGTGCAGCCTGCGCTGAAACGGCTGTCACTAACATGAGGCCAATTAGGGCACTTTTGTAGAAGCAGGTAGGTGAAAAAGAGACGCTCTGAATCACGATGCAGCTACTTGATTATTACTGTCAGTTGGTGCTGGCAATGCTTGAAAAAATGGTTTGATATCGACATGACTATACACGCCATCACGTAAGTAAGGCTCATCGTTTGCCCACGCTTGAGCCGCTTCGATAGAGTCAAAATCTGCAATGATTAAGCTGCCTGACATATCGCTCTTGCCATGTTCGATAGGCGTTGGACCTGCGATAACAAGACGGCCTTGTTGATGCAATGCTGTTAGGCGTTCAAGATGTTCAGTACGAGTAATCAGACGTTGTGCACTGCTATTGGCCACGTCATGACCAATGATGGCAAATAAAGACATGAGACTTCCTTAGTGAGTAATAAAAAAGTAATGATGAGCGTATATGGACTTAGTATAAATGACATAGCGACAAAGTGATTGCTGCTATGACAAGGCAATAGAAACTATTTAGTGGCTTTATCTGTCAGTGCAGGGTTGAGATGCTTCTTTAGTACAGCAAACTGTGCCACGATAAATACCAGCATAATCGGAATCCAGCCATAGGTCTTAAAGTTGATCCATGCTTCATCTGACATCGTGAACGCTGTGATATAATGTAGTACAGCCATTAGGGCAAAAAACAGCGCCCAAGCAACGGTTAGTTTTTTCCAGCCACTAAGCGTCAGGGTAAATACCTCTTTCATAGCAAGCTGCATCAATGGCTTATTAATAGCGGCACTGACGAATAGCGTTAATGCAAAAATACCATTGATAATGGGCGATTTCCAACGCAAATAAATATCATCACGCAGCAATAATGTGCCACCGCAGAATAAAATCGTTAATAATAAGACAACCCATTGCTGCTTATCAAATTTGCCTTTTTGACGAATAAAATGAATGGCGTAAACGATAATAGTGGCAACGAGTAAAGCCCCTGCCGCTGCTAAAATACCGTTATAACGCGCCGCGATAAAAAAGGCAATTAAGGGAATGAAGTCTAATAATGCTTTCATAGCAAAGGATATGTCCAACAAAAACGTATGGGGTAGTTTACACGTCTACTGCACCAAAAAAAAGCAATCAACACGATAATCATGCGATATACGCAACCTACAGAGTAATACTTTCTTATTGCGCCTGACGACTATGCCACTGGCTAAATACAAACACATATACAGCGCCGATAACTGCTCAATCTACAAAATTATTAAGACAGATTACAATACCCTTAACAGTAATGACAACTGTCTGCTACCTAGCTTTTATTCTACTCCTATTTTATTTGACACTTTAAGGCTTACCTTATGAAAATTGACTTACATTGCCACAGTACTTGTTCAGATGGTACCTATGCACCGACCGAGGTCATACAACGTGCCCATGCAGCGGGTATCAACGTATTGGCATTGACTGACCATGATACGCTGGCAGGGATTGACGAGGCGAGAGTCGCTGCTAATGCCTGTGATATGCAGATTATTAATGGCGTTGAAATTAGCTGTGAGCATACATTAAGCGGAGGTTACGGAAAGAATAAGTCCACCAATAAAATCATTCATGTACTTGGACTGGACTTTACTGATCGCGAAAAAATGCATGCAACGCTGCAGCAACTGCAAGACAGTCGAGCCACTCGTGGTCAGCGTATTGTCGAAAAACTGAGTGAGCTATTAGATATAAATTATGATGAGCTATGGCAGGCAGTGCTTGATAAAGCAGGGAACAATCCTCAAGCAGTCGGGCGCGCCCATATTGGACAGGTATTATTTGAACGCGGTGAAGTCAAAACCGTTCAAAAAGCCTTTGATAAGTATCTAGCAGATAATAAACCTGCTTATGTAGCTATCGAGGCATTGACGATGCAGCATGGTATCGAGCTGATTCATGCTTGCGGCGGCAAAGCGGTGCTCGCACATCCTACGCGATATCAACTATCAGCGACACGCGTGCGTAAACTGATCCAAGAGTTTGCGCAGCTTGGTGGCGATGCTTGTGAACTGCCAGCCACTAGTGAGCCGATTAGTACTCGCAGAATGGTCGACCGTAGCATTGCTGAGCATGGTCTTGCGGCATCTATTGGTAGTGACTTTCATGGTAGTAATATGCCTTGGCGACGTTTGGGCGATGTTCCTGTCTTGAATGATGATCAGCAAGGGGTTTGGGAGTCTTTTGCAACGCTTGCTTAGTGAGTAGGGTGTGTCTTTTTACAGTTGCTTTTAATAAGGTTATTTTCAATGACGATAGAGCCTTATTTATTGTAATTGATAAAGCATAAGATGGGTAGGTAAACACAATTACATTCATAGAGAAATTATTGGGAAATAAATGCGTAAAATAGATTGATAATAAGGCCAGAACTTGTAACACTTGATATGAAAATATCAGAGCGAATAAGATGCTTTCACTTTGATTTGGATGCTTATATATTCAACGCATTTACATTTACACCTTTTAATATATTTATACTCTCTGCGGTAGCCCATTTATGGCTGTATCGATATCCCATCTAGGTTACAAAAAAATCTCTCAAATGATTTTTGAGTGGCAGGCTGCTGACCGAACATCACTGATGGCTCTATTTATCGTATTAGAGGTGTCATTGCACTGGCTATGGTGCTTGTATGTTTGGTGGAATCAAGATGCGTTAAACGCCTATGTAAATATACATTATTTGTATCCGTTATGGCTTGGGATTAGCTTTGTCGGTTTGTTCTTTTTATGCATGGTCAAAGGTTTATTTCACTCGAGCAATGACAACGACATTGTTTTGAGTAGATGGCAGATAGCTTTGGTTTTGGTTTACACCGCTTACATCTCTACTGTTATCGTGATGATAGGGTATAGCAGTCTGTTTGCAGGCGTGTCACTCGTCGGTGGCACTATGCTAGGTATGATGCTGATTAAGCGCCGCTATGCTTGGCGTATGTTTTGGTTACATATTATATTAATGCTATTAGCGATTATGTCACCTTACTTTGGCATCAGTCTGCCTAATTTACGCCAGTTGACCATCATTCATCCCATGCTTGAGAGTCACAACTATCTAACTTACAATGAGATTATGGCCGCTGAAAATGCAATTGCTGCGTTGGCTTTTGAGAACAATGTATTAAATTGGCATAATATCAACGAGCTACAGCGTTCATCCGCATTTTTTTGGCGCTTGACGCATTTGTATTTAGCGTTACCAAAAGCGATTTTTATTGTCTATATGTTTCGTGCTTTGCTGTTGGTGTTAGATGATAGTCGGTTTGAGACTCTTCTACATGCCAATCAGGACGAGCTTACCCAGCTCAAAAACCGTCGCTACGGTCTAAAAAAAATGAAGTATGCCTTGGCTACTGTGCGAGAATATCAAGACTTAAGCGTCATGCTATTAGATTTGGATTGGTTCAAACAGATTAACGATAATTATGGTCACGATGTAGGCGATCAGGTTTTGATTGAAATCTCGCAGACACTCTTGCAATCATTAACGGATAAAACAATTATCAGTCGTTACGGCGGCGAAGAGTTTTTAATTGTGATGCCAGATACGAAGCATGATAGTGCTATGATGATTGCCGAGCAATTACGACTAAATATTGCTGAGCATGTCATGGAGATTGAAGGTCTGGCTGATTTTAATGTAACAGCAAGCTTTGGGTTATATACCTTAACTCATGAAGAGCGAGATTGTATCGCACAAGGCTATAAAACGATCACGCAGCAAAAGACTGTGGCTCGAACGTCACCTCTTATCAAGCCAATCGCTACTCAGCGCGCGGAAAGCCAAATCGCTTCAATGCAAAAGCTACCTAGTGATATCTGCCAACGACTTATTAGCATAGCGGATAAAGCCTTATATGAAGCCAAGCATCGTGGTCGCAATCAAGTTGTCAGTGCAAATGAGATGTGGGCTGAAAAAGAAGGCGGTAAGCAATCGCTTTACAAAAGTCGCTAGCCATTAATTTATTAACAATCAGCCATACTGCTAAGACTGTGTAAGTACTATCGGTATGGCTGATATTCTATTGATTGGTCCAATTTAGATGCCAGTCTAATTCATTAATCCAATCAAGATATCAACTGCTGTACCAAGCTTGCGAGCACACTTGTGGCAAAGCTACCTGTCGTCAAAGTAAAATTTAACACAAGCGTCTGATCGTCCGACCATTCCCAGCTTAACGCCTCAATCGGTAGGCGTAGCGCTCGTCTTTGCGCCTTAATATCACGCTGCTCTAATCCAGTTGCTAGTTGCATGAGTAGTGGGCTATGTTGTACTACCGTGGTCTCCAAATCTGCAGCGCTACCGGTGACTTTATCGTTACCCGTGCCCCATAGCACGGCAGTTGGATGAATATCGCCACTGTCAATACGAGCATGCAACGTATCATCTAGTGTCTCACTGGTGAATATCGATCCTGAACCATCTAGGTTAAACACTTCGCCTGCCAAGCCTATGTTCCAGCTGCCATCACGTACTCGCGCTGCCAATATTTCATTAAATATCAAACTACGTGCAGCAGACAATTCCATCGTGTTTTGCTCACGCGGGGCACGCTTGCGTTTGCTCTTTTTTGGTTGCGGGCGAGGCTCTCGCGGTGGGCGAGCAAACAGTGATAAGGCCTCTCTGACGTTATTACCCTGACGACCAAAACGCTGTGGACCAAAATAATTGGGTACGCCACTTTCACCAATGCGCGTTAAATGTTGTTCAACGCTCTCTTTTGCAGATAGTAGTTGCTTGGGTGATGCGTCATTTTCTTCACTAGCGCTCGCAAACTGGATATCGCGTAAAGTAATAACAAACTGATTGGCACGGTGCGTACCGCGATTGAGCTTTTTATTGTGCCAATGCTGCGCAAGGATAGTGACAGTCTCGTTTTCGCCAATGTCTACTGGTGCAAACTCAGTAGGCGGCAATTGTTTCTTTGGTATACGCAAACTGAACCATTGGGTCGTCAACGCATGACGATCTTTCAAGCCTGAGTAGCCAACATCACGTAATGGAATGTCTGCCCACTCTGACAGTAGTTTCGCTAGATAAGCGGTATTCATGCCTGATTTTTCGATATGCAACCATAAATGCTCACCTTCACCAGTGAAGTCTAATGGCAATAGCTCATTAACGATAAAATCAGTCGTATTGGCCTTATAAGACGCTTGCTGTATCGGCTGCAAACTTGGCTGTGGCAACTTCTCTGTATCTGTGATAGCGGCGATATTAATATTAGCTAGGTCGATTTGCTCACTCGTGTTCGGGTAATTAGTGGCTTGCTCATTAAAGTTTTGAGCAATAGATGTTGGACCAATAGTAGTAGATTGGCTATCTAAACTGTCTTGAGAAGTAGTCGTTATTTCGTTTTGGTTGTCTTGAGAAGTCATAAAGTTGTCTTTTATTTTGTTTATTAATAATGATGATTAGAAGTAAAAAGAGTGCGGAAAACAAAGTCGCATCATTACGTTTTGCAACGCAGCAAACATACAAAAAAACATCGTGTGCGCGGCGCTCTTGCTACTATCAATGCATAGCACATTAAAAATAATAGGATAAGTTGAATTTGTCTGGTTGGTTACGGTCATTTTCAAGCTGCTGTCATTAAACATCATTATAACTGTTAAGGAAGCATTATGACCGAGGCAACGATCAACACAGTCACCATCAGTAAAGCGGATATCCCAAGCGGTGGCATGAAGTCGTATAAGCAAGACGACGATAGTATCATTTTAATCACTCGCGATGACGATGAGTTCCGTGCATTCGATGGTAAGTGCCCACATGCGGGTGCAGATTTGGGTGATGGATTACGCTGTGGCAATCGGGTAGTCTGTCCTTGGCATCATGCAACTTTTGATAGTCGCGATGGCTCACTATTAGAGCCAATAGCGACACAAGGCTTGACCCAGTACGAACTGACTCATGATGGCGATAATTTGACAGTTGATACCTCAGCTCAGGTAACGGGGCAGGTCGAAAATGACAAATTAACTGACACTCATACCATTATCGTTGGTGGTGGCGGTGCAGGATTTATGACGGCCGACCAGTTGCGTCAGGGTGGCTATGGCGGCAAGATTACGTTGATTAGTAAAGAGGATAAGGCTCCTTACAATCGTCCTTTATTATCCAAAGCGTTTTTGGCAGGTAAGATGGACGAGGATAAGCTGCTATTGGGCGGTGCCAATTGGGCGGACAATAACAATATTGAGTTACGCCTCAACCAGACAGTTAGCGAAGTACTGCCTAATGAAGCGACCGTCGTCATAGAGGATAATTATGGCAACAGCGAGCGACAAACTGCAGACTTCTTGGTCGTCGCCACTGGCGCTAAACCAAACTTACCCCCTATTACAGGTGCTGAGATAGATGGCGTATATACGCTACGCAGCATGAGTGATGCCAAAGTAATTAAAGCGGCCAGTCACGATCAGCGCGTGGTGATCATTGGTACAGGGTTCATCGGTATGGAGACCGCTTCGGCATTAGCACAAGCAGGTACGACCGCTTCTATTACAGTGATTGGGCAAGGTAGCCGTGTGATGGGCAATATCGTCTCAGAAACGGTGAGTAACGCCTTAATTAAGTTACATGAAGAAAAGGGCATCAATTTTGTGTTTGACGCAACCGTCAATGAAATCACTCAGGTTGATCGTCAAGTGGACAAGGATGAAGATAATAATAATAAGGCTTTTTCAAATGTAGGCGGTGTCACGCTAGCGAGTGGTGAGCATATTGATGCCGATATTGTGATACTGGGTACTGGCGTGTCCCCACGTACAGAGATATTGAGTGAAGTTAATGACCCAGATGGTGTGCAAGTCGATGCGCATCTAAAGCTGCGCGATGGTGTCTATGCGCTGGGTGATATCGCTAAAGCTAGCAATCAAATGGGTCGTATGCGTATTGAGCATTGGCGTGTGGCTCTGCAACATGGCATGGTCACAGCAGCTGCGATATTAAATGATGATAGTGTCGATTCATTAGAGGCGCGTATTCCTTTCTTCTGGACTATGCAATACGGTAAGAGCCTACGTTATAGCGGTCATGCCGAGACACCAGAGCACAATATTCTATTTGGCATGCCAGATACGCTCGATTATATCGAATACTACTTCGATGATGAAGGCGAGGATACACGAGCTAGTGCGGCAAGTACGCTTGGACGTGATAAAGAGCTGGTTGCCTTCTCTGAACTGCTCCGCCGTGGTCATGCACCGACGCGCGCGCAGATCAATGCAGGGTTTGATATTATTGAGCAAGCGCAGGTATTATCGCGCTAGTACTATAGACTGATAAGTATTAGGGTTTAAGCTGGCTTAGTGCTCTAAGCCAGTTTTTTTATAGTCAAATCCATATAAATCCGCTACATCGTCATCCTCATTAAGTATACTAATGTATAGCTTGCACTCAGTTTTCTTGTATCGAAATTATTTGAATGCAACTATACATAGACGTAAAAGGAAAAATTATAATATGAGCGAAAATAATATAAATAACAGCAGCGTAAATCGAAACAATATAAAAATAGACCACTTTAATAAAGAGTCGGTATTTCTACGTGAAGCGACACTAGAGGATATTGGCGCACTTGAGCAGTTATTAAACCGCTGCTATCGCGAGACAGCAGGCTGGACCAATGAGGCCGATTTGATTGGTGGTATTCGAACCACACTAGCGGAGCTTGCTGCTGTAATCAATGATCCTAATCACTATTACTTTGTCTATCCGAAAACCACGACAGCCGACCGTGATGGGGAAGAAACAGGCGAGATACTTGGCTGTATCGCTGTCGATATCAAAACTGATGCTGCCTCAAATAAGAAAGCCTATATCGGTATGTTTGCGGTACATCCTGTGCTACAGGGGAAGGGTGTTGGTAATGTTATTTTACAAGCGGCCGAGACCTTTGCAGATCGCCGTTTACAGTCACTGAATCAGCCGAGCCTTCTCACCATGTCTATACTAAGTCACCGTCCTGAGCTTTTGGCTTACTATCAGCGCCGTGGTTATCAGTTCAATGGTAATAAAATGCCGTTTCCAAACGATGGCAATAATGGCGAGCCAAAGCGTGATGATTTAGAGTTATTAGAACTAGAAAAAATCGTTAGCTAATCAAGTTGGCCTAGTAAAAAACACTAAAAATCATTCAATTTAAATCAACCCCAGAAATATCCAAAAGTCATAAACAGACCAATACTCAGCAGGATAAATGCCACAATAATTAAGCGCTTGAACCAGTTAAATGCTGGCAAGCGTGTGGCGTTGTCATCAGACATGAGGTAAGCAAACAAAAACAATAGGCTTGCTGCCAACGTCATGATGCCAAGCCCAATCGGTAATATAAATAAGTACACCTGCCACACAGTCATCTCTCAACGGTCAGTATTAGTCGCATCATAGCAGCAACGGGGTTATGCTGTCTGTAAGGTCAATCCTTACAAATTTAAAAGTAATTAACTCACAAGGCCATTAATCGATAAAGTGAACGGAAAATAAGAAATTAAGTTAGGTTTATCAGAAATATATCTGTATATTTGTGGAAACATTGCAGAAACATATAGCATGATATGCATTGTTTGAAGAACTTTGTAATGATGCGAGCAAGCTAGCCGTTACAACTCAAATTATGAGTTTAGCCTACACCAGCGCGGTCGTATTTAACCCTACAGTGGGCGTTATAAGCTTAATTTAATATAAGAACTTATTTCTGTTTATTGAAGTATTGGAGAGTGAAAATGAATATCTTGAAAGGCCTGTTGATTGTTGTATTACCATTTTTAGTAGTATCTTGTTCTACAACAAACTCTGTATATCAACCTAGTAGTCCAGTCGGCTTAATCAATCAAGCACCATCATCAATAGATAATTTTGTATATTCAGACTCAAAAGTTTATCCAAGTGAAAGCTTGGGATATCTTTTAAGATACAGAACAAAATCTAATGGGCTAGCTGATGTTTATGTTTATCCTGTACCAAAGCAGTTGATTATTCAGTCTCATGAGGATATTGTCAAAGCTATGACCTCTAGTACAGTAGCTGATATTAGAGAGCTGGAAAGTCGGGGATTATATAAGAATTTTAATATCATTAAACAAGACTATGAGATTACGGGTCAAAAGATGACTGGTAAAGTTTATGCCACAGTAGTCAATAAAGGACTAGATGCTTCAACAGCACTATACTTGACTGAAGATAAAGGAAAGTTATTCAAAATACGTATATCAGAACCAAACTCTGAACTAAGTCAGGTGCAACCATATTGGAATGCATTTGCTACTGATATGTTTAGTTTCTTAACAACACATAATATTCCTAATCAATAAATAGTATGTAGGTTGGAAGTCGTAATGTCTGTCCAACCTACAAGCCAACATTGACCATAATCTGTCTAAAGCCAAATGCTTAGTATTAACTCCATAGCGCTTAGCGCATCGTTACAAACTCTTCCGAACCAGTTGGATGAATGGCAACTGTGTTGTCAAAGTCAGCCTTAGTCGCGCCCATCTTAATCGCGACGGCAAAGCCCTGAATCATCTCGTCAACACCGAAGCCAATACCATGTAGGCCAATGACTTTTTCGTCATCGCCCAAGCATACTAGCTTCATGGTGCATTTTTGACGATGCTGAGTCACCGCGCTATACATATCGGTAAAACTTGAGGTATAGCATTTAATATTTTCTTTACCATGCAAATCAATCGCGTCGATCTCAGATAGGCCAATTGTGCCGATAGCCGGATGAGTAAAAATCACCGTCGGTATCAACGAGTAGTCCAAATGCTCATTAGGTTTGTTGTTAAATAAACGCTCTGATAAACGGCGACCTGCGGCAATCGCCACGGGCGTTAGATCTACGCTGTTCTCAATAATATCGCCAACTGCATAGATATTTTCGACATTGGTATTTTGGAACTTATCGACTTTGATTTTGCCCGTCTCAGTAGTTGCAACTCCTGTCACTTGCAGATTGATACCGTCTGTTGATGGCGCGCGACCAATCGCCCAAATCAAACAGTCGACAGTGTCGATACAGTCTTCACCGCCGTCGTTGGTTGTCAAATCGAGGCTGTCATCATCATTTTTATTGACTTCATTAATGACCGTATTGGTGTGTAATTTAATGCCAGCTTGTTCCATTTCTATCAGCAAAGTCTCTACGATAGTATGGTCAAACGTACGTAGTGGCGAGTGTTTGCGCACATACAAGTGCACTTCGGCACCCAAACTATTTAACACACCTGCGATTTCGACAGCGATATATCCTGCACCTACAATCGCCACGCGTTTTGGCAAATGATTCAACGCAAAGAATCCATCAGAGTCGATGCCGTATTCTGCGCCTTTGATATTTGGCTGAATAGGATGACCGCCGGTAGCAATCAAAATATGGTCAGCGGTAATCAGCTCGCCATTGACTTCTACGGTATTGGTATCGACAAATTTAGCAAAGCCTTTGATGACTTCGACGCCGTTTTTGGCCAAATTATTGTCATAAGCGCGGTGAATGTTTTCAATATATTGTTGGCGGCTCTGTACCAGTTTTTGAAAGTCAAAACCCTTAACATCGACATCAAAGCCATAGTCTGGCGCATATTTATGGATGGCTTCGGCTACTTGCGCGCCATACCACATGACTTTTTTGGGAACGCAGCCCAAATTTACACATGTGCCGCCCAGCTGGTTGGCTTCGATGATGGCGCATTTTTTGCCATAGCTGGCTGCACGGTTGAGTGAGGCGATGCCGCCGCTACCGCCGCCAATAGAGATATAGTCATAATGTTTGGTCATAATACGGTCTCTTTGTTAAGTTGTTATTGATGCTGTTTCCGACTCTACTGTAATGGGTATTCTCATCCATCTTACAAGTTTTTTATGCTTAGCGTATGCTGAATCGCTGGTATATAAACAGTGTTTAACTAGGAACGGCTTAGTATTTAGTCATTTAAAGCTTATCTAAGCCCACCTATATCCATCTAGACAATAGGTCGACGTCTATAAAATAACAGTCCTGGTATAGATAGACCGAGCACCAATCCTGAGGTCACAAATAAAGCTTCAAACAAGTACACCATCATTTGGCTAAATAACTCATTTGAAAAGCCAAAATAGCCAATCTGCACCATACTGACCATCGCCTTATAAGCAGCGATACCGGGCATCATACAGATGACGCTGGGCGAAATGAGCGCTTTGGGCGGTAAGGTATATTTCTTAGAAAAATACACGCCCAAAAAGCTGGCAAGCATCGCACCAAAAAAGCTAGCGACTACGATATGAGCATGTTGATAAACGAGCGCAGTCTTTAATCCAAAGCCAAAAGCAGTCATCAGCAGACAAGGCAAAATATAGCGTTTGGGTACGCTAAACATCAGCGTCCAACCAAGGGTGATGATACAAGATAGTACAACGGTTTTGATAAACCACATCTTAAAACCCCCAGTGCTGTATACGAAGTAAAACCAGTGCCATTACGATACCGACACACGCGGATAAGGTGAGCATATAGGTAAAGACCGCACGCCCAACGCCAATATTGACATAGCCTTTTAAGATATCGGACAAAGAGTTAATCAATGGAAAGCTAGGCACCAATAGCAATACACTAGAGGCCACGGCAATATCGGCATTATTGCCAATATCAAAGTAGTAGGTCGTCGCGCCAATGAGCGAGGCAATAAAAGCGGTCACAATGACCGTGATAAAAGGGTTAAAGTGGTGCTTAGACAAATAAATACGAGTAAACATCGCCACCATACCCGCGATGAATGTCACCGCCGTAATCGACCAACTACCTCCATTCAGATAAGCAAACGCCGCACAAGAGGCACCAACAAATATACTTACTAGCCACGTTGGATATACGGTCTTATCCAACTCATCAAAAGCAAGGGTAGTGCGGTCAATCAAGTCATTGTGATCGACAGTGGCTTCGGTCTTGTTGACGATTTGCTGGATTTGTACCAACAGATTGACATTGATGCTCTGATTGATTGTATCTCGGGTAGTGGTAATACAGCGCTCGTCGCAGATAGTCGTTAGGGTGATGGCATTAAAGTTCAGTGAACATTCGACGCTGTTCATTCCTAAGGCAATGCCTAAGCGTTTGCATAAGTCCACCACCACGGCAGACTCAGCGCCATACTGCATAAGGAGTAATCCGCAGCGCACGCATAGTCGAGTAATGCGCTGCTGCTTTACGTAGCTGATAGAGGTCATGAGTGAGATACGCAGGTTAGTTGGTATTGATACGCTATTATAAAGGGTATAGATGCTGATGCGCAGGCATTAACGGATATTATATTGGATGCTATTGTAAAATCTTTTGATAAGGAGCATAAAATGCATATCGCTACTTTGATTTTGACATTTTCATTGCCGGGCTGCAGCTCGTTAAAAGAAAAACGCCAACGCATGGGCGGCTTGCATGCGCGCTTTGGCAATACGCCAAGCGTCGCAGTCTGTGAGAGCGGCGCGCGTGATCGGCATGATGCCAGTGAATGGACGTTTGTGATCGTTGGACTATCTAAACGTGAGGTCGAGTCGCAATGTAGTCAGATTGAGGAGAAGATAGAGCGTACAGTAGATGCGCGGGTGATGAATGTTGAGAGAGAGTTTGTTTAGGTTAAACATTAATTAGCTTAAGTCTGAA
>Ga0209295_1000366_pt1 | contig 24918 bp, 19 predicted proteins | sample Porto_5metaG_FD_187428 | JGI IMG/M metagenome (GOLD analysis project Ga0209295, IMG submission 187428) | Marine algal microbial communities from Porto, Portugal - Porto_5 metaG (SPAdes) (version 2) | ecosystem: Host-associated > Algae > Red algae > Unclassified | place: Portugal: Porto... | reverse complement strand
ATTTAGTATCGCCCAATTAAGTGTGCCGTCATTATATATGGTTATGACGCTGATGGATACAAGGGCAGCGAGTAGATATTTGCCACAGTAAAAACCTAGTAGGACGTGTTAAAATAGCGAATACCTTATTAAATTTCTTAGCTTTTTCAGCGACTTTATTTGTTTGTTGCGGTTTGATTTCTATATAACTGCTATTGCCGCATCTTGGCTTAAAATTTGCCGTTGAGCCATTTAGCTATAAGTAAATGGCTTATTGATAAAGCAAAAGCTATCTATCAAATTCATACATAAGACAAATGACCCTTTAGTATCTCTATCACAAAATATTCATTACCAATCATTAAAGCACTATAAGAGACTCTGCATGACCGTAAAACCATCTGTACAAAATCAGTCGTCAAATCCTAATCCATCCGAAAAACCCTTATCAAAACAAGAGAACTCTGACTGCTTAAGTATAGGCGATACCGTCTATAACCTAACAGACCATACGCCGATGATGGTGCAATATCTAACCATGAAAGCCAACTATCCACAAGCATTGCTCTTGTACCGGATGGGTGACTTTTATGAGCTGTTCTTTGACGATGCCAAGCGAGCGGCGCAAATATTAGATATCACATTGACACGTCGTGGTACGGATAAAGCAGGTAACACAATAGCCATGGCGGGTGTGCCGTTTCATGCAGCCGATAGCTATATGGCACGCTTGATCGCTGCTGGTCAGACAGTGGTCGTATGCGAACAAATTGACGAATCAACAACTGGCAATGCTAGTGACAAGGCCAATGTCCCTGCAATGGGCGACAAACAAAAGAAAGACAAAAGCAAAACTGCTGCTGGTAGCATCATGCGCCGTGAAGTGGTTAAAACGCTGACGGCAGGTACTATTACTGATGACGCATTAATTGCCCCCAATCATACGCCAACTGTGGTCGCCATCGATATTGCGACTATGAAAACGCAAGAAAGTAGCCAGACATTACAAGCAGCCGTTAGCCAGATGGATTTGGCTGCGGGTACATTGACTACCCAGACATTGGTAGCAGACAAAAGCGATATAGATGGCTTGCAAACTCAAATGCTTACTGTATTAGCGCGTTTTGCGCCTAGTGAATGTATCATTAGTGAAGCGCTTATTGACGGCGTTGGTGATAGCATTGGTGGGACTGATTCAGAGTGGCTACTGTGGTTAAGACAAAATCTGGACTGCCCTATTATAGAAGTCGCTGCCAATGACTTTCATCGTGAGCATGCCAGTGACACGCTTTGTCAGCAGTTCGAAGTCCAGCGTCTTGATGGGTTAGGCATTCATGAGGCTCCACTTGCACAATCCAGCTGTGCAGCGCTCATTCACTATGCGCGTCAAACTCAGCAACGCCATGTGCCGCAAGTCAACCAACTCATCGTCGAATACAGCGATAACTACCTAATTATCGATGCCAATAGCCAACAAAACCTTGAGCTATTTACCCCTGTTAGTAGCAATGGCACTTCTTTGATATCTGTGTTGAATCACTGTCAGACCCCGATGGGCAAGCGTTTACTCGTGCAGCAAATGAAGCGTCCACTGCGTCAGCATTCACGTATCAATATGCGTCTAGATGCGATAACTTGTTTGCTAAACCCAAAGAGTGACTCAATTGAGTCAAACCAAGATGTAAAAGATAGCGCACTGGTTACACGTTTACGAGAAACGCTGAATACCATTGGCGATATTGAACGAATCAGTAGTCGAATCGGGCTAATGAGTGCCAAGCCTCGTGACTTACGCAAGCTCGCCGATGGTATCGCTAGCAGCACCCAGCTAACTACTCTATTGACAGCATCGGGAATCAGTCCTGAAGATGCTGGCCTATTACCAATGCTGATGCAGCAATTGCCAGATCAACTGCCTGCTGTTCAATCCGTCGCCGAATTAATTGAGCGCGCTATTGTCATTGAGCCACCTGCGCATATCCGCGATGGCGGAATGCTGGCGGCAGGATTTGATGAGGAATTTGATCGCCTTACTCATTTGCATGACAATATCCAATCGACGCTAGACGAGATGGTAGAGAGTGCCCGTCAAGACAACCAACTACAGAGTCTAAAAGTCGGCTTTAATAAAGTTAGCGGCTTCTATTTTGAATTGCCCAAAATGCAGGCGAAGAATGCCCCTGCCCACTTTATCCGTCGGCAAACACTCAAGAGTAGTGAGCGCTTTATCACTGACGAGCTAAAGGAAGTCGAGACAGAATATCTAAGTGCCCAATCCTTGGCGTTAGCTCGTGAAAAGCAGCTGTATCAAGAACTCTTAAATCAATTAAACCAACACTTGGCTGACCTACAACAGCTTAGCGCGGCTATCGCCCAATTAGATGTGCTAAGCAATTGGGCCCAGCTTGCCATGACGTATAATTGGCAGCGCCCAATTATGGGTCTACATATAAAAGATAAAAGCGAATCAGTAGCCAAAAGTCAAACCAACATTGATATTCGTCAAGGTCGTCACGTTGTGGTTGAAGCGGCACTTAATCAAACGAATGCGAACAATAGGAATAGTAATTCATTAAGTACAAACCACTTTGTCGCCAATGACTGCGCACTAGGTAGCAATGAACACCCTGAAAGACTGCTTCTGATTACCGGTCCTAATATGGGTGGTAAATCTACCTATATGCGCCAAACGGCTTTGATAGTCCTACTCGCTCATTGCGGCAGCTTTGTGCCAGCAGCCAGTGCTCATATTGGTGATATCGACCGCATCTTTACACGTATCGGCTCAGCTGACGACTTGGCTGGTGGCAAATCGACCTTTATGGTAGAGATGATTGAAACGGCCAATATATTAAATCAAGCAACGAATAAATCACTGGTATTAATGGACGAAGTCGGACGCGGTACTGCCACCACTGACGGTTTGGCCATTGCCCATGCCTGTGTCAATCGCCTAGTCGAAATTGGTTGCCTGACATTATTTGCCACTCATTATTTTGAACTGACACAATTAACGAATGATATTGGCAAGCATCATGCTAATATCCGTAACGTCCATGTAGCAGCCAGTGAAGTCGATGGTCAGTTATTGCTATTGCACCAAATTAAAGATGGTGCAGCAAGTTCTAGCTTTGGGCTGCATGTCGCAAAAATGGCTGGTATTCCCACCCAAGTGCTAGAGGATGCTAAGCGCTATTTAGCAGACAACTTACAGTCAGACCATTTAACCGTAGATAAAGCAAAAACTATTGATGATAAAAATGAATTAGCTAAGTCAGTAAAGGATAAACGGGAAGATAGTTATAATGATGCTACTTTAAATCAAGGAATAACTCATACCGCTCAGATATCGGACACATTGGACAATCCGAAACAAAATCAGCTATTTAGCCTACAAGATGAGCTAAGTATGATTGACCCTGATAGCTTAACACCTAAGCAAGCGCATGATTTACTTTATCACTTAAAGAAAATCATTAGTCATTAAAGGGAATTGTCAAAGCGTAGTAAAGGCGCTAAAATACGCTTTATTTTCCAACTATTCTATGTAGCCCTTATAGTTGATTTAATTTAAAAGAATTACACTGCAGCTGAGCGCAGAGGTATAAATAATACCTCAAGCAAGGTTGACACAGTAATTCTTTTGAAAGAGATTGACTATATCAGCCAATCCAATAACAGGTAGACCTCACTATGACCTTTGTCGTTACAGATAACTGCATTCTTTGCAAATACACCGACTGTGTAGAAGTCTGTCCTGTGGACTGCTTTTATGAAGGCCCAAACTTCCTAGTCATCGATCCTGATGAGTGTATCGACTGCGCGCTATGCGAGCCTGAATGTCCAGCCAATGCCATCTTTTCAGAAGACGAAGTACCAAAAGATCAAGAAATATTCACTCAGCTAAATGAAGAGCTGGCGCAAAAATGGCCAAACATCACTGAGATGAAAGGGCAAATGCCAGAAGCTGAAAAGTGGGATGGCGTAGAAGGTAAGATTCAGTATTTAGAAAGATAAGCGATACGCTAAGACAACTCAATATATTGAGCCAATAAAAAACCACCTAGTAGCGATATGCTGTTAGGTGGTTTTTTGTCATTTGTTAATTAGTGATAGTCTATATAGAAATATACTATTGACAAGCAGATGGTAGGTATACTGTCAATATATCCGCTGATGCACGGCACTGCCATAATCCTTTACTATCATAATCTAGAATAATATATTGGTCTTGTAAATATGATAATCCTTGTATGTCGCAGCGCACAGCATCAAGAGTAACTCCTGCTATACTAGGTTCTGCGACACTGAATTGACAATATTTCGTCTGTGCTGGCATATTAAGACCACTCGGACTAAAATCAGTTACTCCTGCTCCTTCATTCATTAACATCTGATAAGGTAATTTAAAATGGCTGAGCTCCTGATAAATTGAGACAAGTTGACTTTGCTTAATTCTTGTCTGATAACTTGCTATAGCTATTGATGCCAATATACCAATGATCGCTACAACAATCATAAGCTCAACCAAAGTAAACCCTGCTTGTAATTTATAATAGTAGTTTGAATTGGATTGCACCATCTTACGTAAGTCCTTGAACGATAAGGTGTTAGTATATTAATCAAGTCTATAATTTTTAGGTATAAAAAAAGCCAAATCTCAAATTTGGCTTTTTTTAAAATTCAACATTTAAATATTACAAGCTAGTGTCTTCAGAACAAGTTTTAGGACGGATAGATGCGTCTATATTTGAAGTACAATCCCATACACCTGTTTCAGGAACATATGTAAACGCTACTTTCTTACCTAACAATGTATCAGCTACGCCAGTAGTTTTAAACTCAGCTGTAAGTACACAGTTATCTCCATCAACCGCCGCTGTAATATTATCAACATATTTTCCAGTTAGCGTTAAGTTGTTTTCGGCAGCAAGTGCACCAGCAACTGTAGCTGGAACAGCAGGACTAGCTGTAGGATTACCAGGATCAGAAGCTTCCGTGCTACATGCCTGTGCTAAAGGATTAAATGATAGAGCTTCTGTTAAAGGAAGTTTTGTACCGCCTAATAGATTAACAGCTTCGGTTGCTTGTGAACGTGCAACATAGTTCTGATACTGAGGAATAGCGATTGCAGCCAAAATACCGATAATAGCAACAACGATCATTAGTTCGATTAAGGTAAAACCTTTTTGAGTGTTCATATTACGTCCTTTAGAGTAAGGCGATAACAAATCAATTGATACGCTATTTGGTATCACTATCTGCTATCTATTATAAATATGGGTTTGTTAGTTTGAGTAGTTCTTTGATTCACTCAGCTAACCTTCTTAATATTATTGCTGCAGGTAGTGTGCCAACTCGTTATTATTAATCTAATTATACTATAGACAATACATTTTTGTTTAAATCTACTCTATATGAACAATTTTCGACCAAAACCTAGTATTCACTTATGTCAAAATTAATACTAATTTGCTAAAAATTGTCAGTTTATGTAATTAATAGATACTCAGTGTAATGCTAAATGACATTTTTTGTCATAGGTAAAGTATTACGACTGACTATTTCCATTCATTACCTGTACCGCAAGTTGTACCACGGCATTTATACCCTCGATAGTCTAAACTGATTGCGCCATCATTTTTCATTCGTTTATTAGGTACCGGGGTGGCTGTTATAGTCCATGTAGATACTAATGGACTGGGAGAAATTGCAACTGTATACAAAGCATTACTTTGAGGATAATCATTAGTCAGGTCTGTAGTAACAACACTACTATATTTTCCTTGTGCCAATTTTCGGCTTTCGATCGTACTAGCAATATTATGCATCTCACTCATCATATCAGCTCGATTGGTTCGCTCGACGTAGCCTTGGTAGCTTGGATAAGCAATAGCTGCCAGTATTCCAGTAATAGCAACGATGATCATCAGCTCTACTAACGTAAAACCTCTACTACTATAAATGTCGATATTTAAGAAATTATTATTCTTAACATTCACCACGATTACCAATCTCCTTGATTCGTACCACAGCTCGTTGCCGCTATAGTTACCTCGCTACTGTTTCTACAACGCACTCCACTACTGGTCATTAAGAAATAATCTGCATATTCAGTAGTACCAGACTTTTTTGGTGCAGCAAGCATTTTCCAAGTTCTACCTGTCACATTATCTACTCCTGCTGCTGTCACTAGCGACTTAGTAGGACTATCACCATCAACTAAAGTAATTTTGTAGTTATAACTGGTGGCGGTACTACCACGTGGTATATAAATAATAGAATTAGCATCATCATATTTGTAGACTACCTTATTTGTATTATCAATAGTCTTGGGGCGAAACCCTTTGTAAGTCAACGCTGATGCTCGCCAGCGTTCAAGCTCAATCTGTAGTTGTTGCATCTGAGCCTGCGCTTCTAGTTCAGCATTACGCACAACATATTGGCGGTAGCTGGGAATAGCAATGGCAGCTAATATACCGATAATAAATACAACTATCATCAACTCAATGAGAGTAAACCCTCGATGATATTCGTTGTAAGTAGTGCCACGCGCATACATGTAGTCTTGATTTTGCATAGCCATGCCCTATCCTAGTCTGGAGATTTTTCATACCAGCGCTGAGGAGTTAGATTATAACCACTCATGTTACCAAAGATACCACCTGTCCCCATCCCTGCTGTTTTTGACGGCGTACCACTACCATCAACCGTATGTGGCAGCACATTAGGGCCAGTAGCATTAGAGTCTCTGGCACCATATCCAGTGCGATTATCAGTTACTACCTGCTCAGAAAAAGTTTGATTACCTATTAGCACTTGGACATTCGTGGAGTCTTTACTGAATGCACCCAATGCCAACTCTTGTATCCCTTTACCAGCTCTTACAAAGCCACCTGTACCATTCGCGGAAGAGTCAGCTTCACATATACCCCAAGGTAGGCAATATAATTGACGCTCTGACCCACCAACGACTTGAGCCGAACAGGTATTGATAGTCGTATCATACTGCATCTCAGGACTATAAGTGGTCATATAGTAGATACCACCCAATGCTAACCCCTTACCCATACTTTTGACGTGTTTGATATTAGAGTAACCATCGAAGTAGGTTAATGGGTAGCTCCAACCAGAAAACACACCGTTCTTCATTGCTGTTAATACACCCGCCTTAGTGTTTGCTACTTTTGCTGCACCTGTAGGTGTAGTCACTTTATCAAAGGGTAGAGACGCCAACTTATCTAATGTCAATTCATTGACTACAGGCGAAAAATTATTGCCATATAAATTACTATTAACCAAATCTCTATCTATAATACCGAATAGTCGATTAGCTTCTGATAATTCCTTACGATGACGTGATAAGGGACTACTACGATCTCCTGATGCGATATTTACTACAGCTAATCGTTTGCCATTAGAGGACTCATCATCAAAAAAACTTACCGAAGGCTGAGCATAGAATCGATACTGTAAGCCTTTATTAGCCAAAGATTTAGAAAGCGCGTCACTACTACTATCCCCACTCGTATTGAGTATCCGACTTACTCGACGTACAAAGGTGTTGATACCGGCCGTTGAGCTCACACTACTACCATTCTGGAGATCCACTCGATAAAGCTGTCCCCCTAGGTCACCAAAATATAAGTGATCAATAAATCCATCGTTATCACGGTCGAGTGTCGTAATTTCGCTCACCACACTATGTTTCATAGTCGGTACATTTATATTTTTTCCACCTGCATTTTCACTTGATAGTGAAACAATAAGATTGCCAGTTTTTGCATCTGCGATATATACAGCATTACCCTTTGCTTGTGCAATATTACAGTTGTTCAATTTGTTTGCAGAAGAGCTCAATTTAAAAGTCGGGTCTTCGTAACATGTGTCATAGCCTCCACTGAATATGATAACTTCTTTGGACGCTGTACCTATTTTAACTTTACCTACTACAGGTTTCGACATGATCATTCCTATGCGACCATAACCCGAGGTACTAGAATCAATGGTAAATAACTTCTTAGGATTATTGATGTCACTGATATCCAATCCGTATAGACCTGTGCCACCCTTACTCAACCCACCATAGATTCTCATGCTATTGGCCGTGACATTACCACTACCATCAGCATTGTATTTATAATCGTATTTACCTGTCATAGCCCAAGGCGCATCAACACCAAATACGGGTGGGTTATCTGTCGTTATATTCGTACTAACCACATCTTCTTTTAGAGCCTTCAGTTTCACCTGATTAGTAATGAATTGCTTGGGAATGAAAGCCATCCTTTCCTCCCCTGTATCAGATTTAGCAAGATGTAATGCCCCTTCCATAGAGCCAAACATAATATAATCGTTTCGATCACTATCATTGGTCGAGATTTGTCCTGCATCCGCATCTATCGTGTTAGGGTCCGAGTCAGTATTTTTTGTAGGTGAATTAATCTTACCGCCGTAGCTCACAAGCGTAGGCTCTGAGTGCAGCACTCCACCCAGTACTTTGATTTCGCCACTAGGAGTAGTAATCAGTTTTTCAAGCTCAGTCTCTTGATTACTGGCATCGTTAATCTTTTTAATAGATGCCGCGTCGATAGTAATATCGTAGCCTAAAAAACTTAGTAGATATAATTTTTGCTCTGCACCGTAACTGTTATCTAAATCTGCAAACCCAACTAATTTACCATTTAAGACTGATACTTTTTTTAAGGCAGTGCCACTTTCTACGTAGACCGAACGAGTCGAGTTACTAGCTGCAGTAGGAGATTTAAGCTGAGCATAGAAACCACCTGCTGTTATTCGATCATTGGCATTGACCGTATTACCATCTTTATCCACTGCCGTGTTGTTCTTACTGCTCCATAGATCCCGTGCATTAGGATTCAAATCCGCAGGAAACTGCTTACCTGTATTATCTATATTGCCATCTTTATCCATACTGACATACAGTCGTGTATTTGTATTACTGCCTGTAGCTGACTTACCGTATAGTGTTCCCTGATTGACTTCGTATTTTTTGAGATTACCAGGCCACACTAATAAACTACTATTTACTTTTGGCTCTAGCATTGGCAAATATGCATAAGGTTGGATATTTTGAGCACTGAGTGGATCTTGAGGAATAGTAATCGTACCAGAGGGAATACTAGCTATATCATTATCAAGCTTGGAGATAAATGACAAAACACTGTTTACAATATCTTTGGAGTCTTTTGCATAATAAAACCCACCTTCACCGAAACCACCAACACCTGAGAAGCCAGTGAAACCCGTCTTGTCATCACTGGCTTCCATACCTAGATTACATGAGTTTTTGGCATCTTTGTCATTCAAGAGGTCACATCGGTAGTATTTCTTTTCATAAGTCGTACCATCGGATAGTACTGACTGTATAGAGCTATAGTTACTGGAGTTATCAAAGGCATCAAAGCTACTACCAAAACCAACCATCGCTGTTTTAATTCCTTTATTCCCTATAGCTTTAGCATAGTCACCAATACAGTCCCATCGTGCTTCACTTCCGTAAATAGCATTAACATTATTCATCATGCCACTACATTGAAAGCTACTGTTATTCAAAGAAGGTCGCATCATAGTTTGGGTGTAAGAAGATCCATTGTTAGGTTCTCCATCAGTCAACATATATATACCTGTACCAGCACACTGTGAACTCTCCGGCTTGATGTAATTTGTACTATTACGTATTACGCCATCATTATCAGTGTTTAAAAAGCCACTATAGGTAGATGTTCCAGCAGTTGTGTTATTACCTAACACATAAGCGCCTGCTTCTGCAAAGGCTCTCGCGATAGGTGTACCTCCCTCTGGATCCAGACCAGCAATATGACTTCGCAATTTATTTTTTTGAATATCGTCCAAAGGTTTGGCAGCAACTCCAATTTTTCCATATCTAGCACTATTATAACCGTAAGCTCCTACACCAACGCTGATATTAGTATCCATTTTTGGATTTCGCAGAAGCTTAAATACTGCGACTTTGAGCGCACTCATCCGATCCAAACGCCAATTGGTTGGCACATCACCTGCAGTGATCTCAGCTGGGGTACGAGTATCCGAGACTCTAGTATCTATGCAGTAGTTAATATTATAGCTTTGCCCATCGTCTGTACGAGACTCACTAATAAAATTACTATTTGCACTACTACTACTCCCATAATAACAAGGCTCTTCATTCTTGCCTTTTAAGTTCGGAGTGTGATAATCATAGGTAATATTTGTTGGTTTTATAACCGTGTAAGCTTCCCAATCATAATAGCAATTGTTACCTCCTCTATTACATTTTAGAACTTGACGATATTCTGTAACCTCCCTGCTTTCCACTCTTATGAAAGAATTTTTCTTATAATCAGAGCGGCCATAATCTTCAAACAAGCTACTACTATTCATACTGCCTGACTTATCCAACATCAACATGACCGTAGGCTTCGTCTCACCTACAGGCGGTTGATAAATTGATAAATCCCCCAAAGTATTATAGCTTGCGACCCCTTTTAGATCATAACTAACCGCTGCTTGGGCATGAGTGGTAGCAAAACCAATTGCAGACAAAGCGAGAACCAGTGACGATACTCTAAAGGTCACCCGAGGAGCACATAGTGATACTGATGATGAGCTAAAGTTTTTCATAGGGTACTCCTTGGAGTATAGGTTAAAGCAATATCAAGTAGAATGGTTTTAGACAACATCCTCATTTGGGCGCTCCAGAAGCAGATATGTTCAATAGTTTTTGACATGCTGCACTGATTTTATTACTTGAACTCCCTTTACCATAATCTAAGCACTTCTCAGATGTCAGTAAATTGTCTAGTTTGACATCTTCGACTAAGGTTTTTGCCGGTATGCCCTTACTTGCTAAACATTGGGTTAATGTCTGATCATAGTATTTTGTGACGTCATTGCCGTCTTTGTCTTTTTCTGCATAACCGTAATCAGCTGCGTTTTGATTCGGCTTTTTAAGACATTCTAAAATTTCTTTTTCACTCGCTTGTGTCATCCCAGGTAAGAATGAAGTGCTAAATACGCGAAAATTTGGTGAGGTACTAGTGACATTGGATGTAGTAATAGTGCGCTGTGTCGGCACATACTCAAAAGGCTCTGAAGCAATCATGTCACTGCTAGGTCTCGTCACTGCTACCTGTGTCATAACATTATTACGGGCATTACTAAAGTCTGATACGTTGCTGACTCGGCAGAAACCACCTGAATTTGAAGCACCTGTAACCAACTTACTACCACCACTAGGATCTATCACGGTAGCTTCGTTCATTTGAAAAAAATATGCATCGCGTGGTCGATAACAGAAGACTATTTGATCGCCTCTATTGTCCTCTGCCCCCAAATTCATAAAGTAACCAAACATACCAGCTGAGCTAAGTGCGATACTTTTTTGTACCACGGCTTTTGAGTCAGTTTGATCTATATTTATCACTTGCTCTATACTTTTATTAGTATTATCCGCAGTGTTTAGCATCAACGTGTCGGCTTGTTCGCTAGTCGCTAGCTTCAGATCAGTAGTACTGTTCTTTACCGCTATCGCACCTGCCAAAGTAATTAAAATCAAGAACAATAAAACCACGATCAAGGCGACACCTTGCTGACTACTAGGCACAGATGAGAACTTTTTCATGGGTTTATACCTTATCATTAGAGATTCAGCCTAGCATTTCTCAAAGCGATTTCATTTTGAAAAGCAAAGCGTAAATATTTTTTTTCTACATCGGTAGCATCAGTTTTCAGTTTTATAGTTTTTCCGAAAACTTGGAATTCATTGGTCAATGCTGATGTTTGCACCACATTATTAGAACGTATAACACCACCAATTTTGATAGATATGATTTCAGGCTTAGTTATGGAGTCTGTATATTGCTTTACGGTATAGTACCTAACGACACTCCCGTCTTTAGTACCCAATAAAATATCGAAGTAATCCATTTCTTGAATAATTACTTCACCTTTGTCTCCAAAATCTTTTATAACGTTTTTCTCTACAAATACAGTTGAGCTTTTACCTGACCTACCTTGCTCTTCGTATTTGTCCATATCTTCAGTGATATACTTACCGGCATCACAATACAAAGATAGGTTGTTTGGCTTAGCACTGTCCTGTGCTTGTAGGTAATACCTTTCGATAACTATTTGACCATCAATAATTTTTTTAACATTGTTAATGGTAACCTCTCTGGGACCTAGGGCTAGGTTCCCTTCACAATCATACATATCTTGAGGCGCTCTAAATTGAAGGGTTAGTTGCCCACTAGGGGTATTGGTTGCAGTCTTTGCTGACCATTGATTTCCTGAACCTACATCTGTTACATCACCTGTATTGGTCAACAAAGCGATAGGAACTTCTTTATTGCCTGTTAATTTTATACTTTTGAGATTGCCAGTTTGAGTCAAAACTATTCCAGATCCCTCACTAGTATCATCAACCTTTCCTGCAAGTCCTAAGTTTGCCAAGCGGATATGGTTTTCTATTATTGGTATCCCAAAGACATTAGCATCAATAACACTAGATCCTGCTTCTTGCAGGGTAGCAGATCTGACATTAGCGATATAAATTTGCATAACTGCTGCTGATATTAATAGCCCTAGAACTAAAGAAATCATTAGCTCTACTAAAGTAAAACCTTGTTGTATCTTTAATAACTTACTCATCGACTGTTTAGATATATTTGAATGTAATACGGACATCAGTAGGCCTCCATAATGAAACATGAGGCTTCAGGTTTATAACTACCACTCGCATCGGTACATGAAGCATTCTCATCTGTCATGGTTGGCTTAGTCTGATTCCAACTTGCAATAATACACTGGCGCTCATTGACACCACTCGTGTTTGGACAAACCTCTACGTTTAGAGCAATATCTTTAGAGCAAGCTGACTTTATGATAGCACTAACATTATATTTGACCATTTCTTCCGAATTACAGTTTGCAGTGTTGCAATTTTTTGCAGTCGATGCATAAGTGTCAGCTTTCGTACAATAAGAGCCAATAAGGCTTTCATTACTATAAGTACTACTTTTATAAATATCATTTATCTGCTTTCTATAAAGCGGACTACTATCAGGTAATATACGCATACTCTCTGATAGAGTTTTTATCGCAGAGATTGACTGAGTACGCATAAGACTTTCATCAGTAGCTTTTACAGCATTTAATTGCATGGCACTAAACCCTAATACAGCCACAGCTAATAGTAATAATGCAACCATGGCTTCTATCAAGCCTACACCGCTTTGAGAATTATACATACTCATGTGCATGTTCCACCCATTTTAGTAACTATGTTGCCTACGCTACTAACCTCAATTTGTCGAGGGCCAGCTGTATTTTTAATATCACAAATAGTATAGGTGATAGCATCCGCAGTCTTATTAGGTCTAAACTGACTAGTACTAATCGTTGATTTTATAATCGTTTTGCTATCATATTTATAACTCGCTATTGTAGCAACTACTTTGTTCGATACTATATTTTGGACGTTGATGGTTTTACTACTATCATCGTATGTTAAGCTTAAAGGTTGACGAAGAATACGACTTTCCACCTTGGCCTCTTTTAACGCATTAGCAAGTGTAGCAGCTGTCGACTTCACGCGCTGGTTTGCAAGTTGGGTACTAATATTTGGCGCCGCAATACTTGCAATAATAGCTAAGACAGCAATGGTTACCATTAATTCAATCAAGGTAAAACCTGAGCTTACGTTCTTTAGCTTAGGTAGTGGAGTGTTCAAAGATGCATTCACATCGTGTTCCTATTTAAAGCTGCGATTATCTGTCTTTTACTTATGGCATATTGATTATGAGTATCTTATATTGTTGCCTTACTACCATGATTCTCTACATATACTTATTTAATAACATGCAATTTTCATTCCACGATATCCAATAAATATCATCTAGAAATAACTAGATGCGCTTTTTAGTACCCTTTACTCATATAGTAGTAGTAGTTCACTAAAAGATCGTTTAGACATTTGGCTCAGAACAACAAAACGTCATACACACCTATAACAATATAGCGTTAAGGAAATATATTAGCAATAATTAGATATCGATGACAAAGATATATTGGATTTAGGATTTGCTGCCATGTGCTAATACGTAAGCAGAAGTTTGATAACTATTGTGGCTGTTAGCCGATGCTGACTTTACATTTGCAGGTGAAATGAACGCTCGGGCTAAAGCTTGTAAGCTTGCACCTGTAGTAGACACGTCATCAAATAGTAGTAAGCGTTTTGTAGGAGGGTTTTCGATTAGCGCAAAGGCGTTATCTAAGTTGCTAAGCCGTTCGGCACGAGACAGCCCTTGCTGACTAACGGTATCGTCAATACGCTCAACGCCTTGCCATAAAGGAATCTGCCAATGTTTAGACAATTGGGCCGATAGAATACTGACAGGATCGAACCCACGTTTGACCAATCGTTGACTTGTCGTTGGCATAGCAACAATCACGCTGTTATTGCGATGACAACCGTGTGGACGCGGTAATTGACGTATGGCATGTAATAATAACGGCAACTTCGTCATATCTTCTTGATGCTTAAATGCTCGGATAGATTGACGTATTGGATACTCGTAGTAAGTGGAGGCTTGGATAGATAGAGATATACTAGGAGCGATATCGACTTCAAAAGGTCTTGGTAACCAAGTGATATCGTTGTGACAGTAAGCACAAAGTAAACCACTGCTCAAATAGCTGTTTGCTTGATGACGGATATTAGTAAGAAAAGAGTGTTTCTTTAAAGCTGTCCGTGTAGGCGGCGTATCCGTTATATGATGTAGGCTGGATGGCGCTTGATGATGCAGTAGTTGAGATTGTGGAGTACTACGATAAATACGGCATAGTTGGCAGCGCATATCTATGTACTCTGCCAACCACAGTCCAGTTTGATAAGGCGCTAAATGGCGCATAAACTATTATTTGTCATAACTTATAATAAATTCCACCTATATTAGAGCCTTTCTCAAATTGATACCTTTCTAAATTAAAGCCCTTTCCAATCGTTCAGTACGATACCAAAGCCGATAGAGGTATTTTCATGATTATAATCAATAATCGACTCACCATATCCTTGGAATAGCTGAACCATACCATTAACATTCTCTGAGATAGGATAGATATAGTCGATTTGCGCAGCACCTTTATTGGTACCTGGATTGTAGCGCAAGGTACCGCTAATGCTCTGATCAGCCGGCAAATCATACAAGAATTTGATATCACCGTATCCCATGTAGTCTTCGATATCTGGATTATCGTCATCACTACTACTTTCATTATTTACTCGAGCCCATAGGCGCGGTATGACTGAGAGTCTGCCCCACTCTGCACCCGCCATGAGATAAGCACGATTCCATGAACGTGATAATGGATCATCTTGTCCATTCGAGTGATGGACAGCACCTGCGCCCAACATACGCAGACGTCCACCAAAAGGCAGATCTGCTGTCACAGGTTGGGTTAAGAATATTTCAGGTTGATAATCGGTAGCACGGAATGGACGCGAGTTGTCTTCGTTATAAACTTGCCAATGTGATTCTTGGGTATAACCAAACCATAGGTCAGCACTGGTATCAAACAAATCTTCTGCGACTTTTGTTTTTAGGGATAATTGGAATTTTAACTCAGTCTCACGTATATCATTAGAATCAAAAGGATCTGTTTCTTGTGATGGTGTGCTTGGATTCAAATTGGGATCGAAGGTATAGAATAATGGCAACAGATACGTCGGTCGATATGGTCTGACCGTCCAAGTACCACGCTCACTGTTTTTATCTAGGTCGTAAGATAGACTGAGTGGCGAGAATTTTTCGATATCTGTTTGAGTGACACCGACATTTTCTAAAATCTGTGCCTCGCTATTCATTTCAGCATCTACTTCTATATTGCTACTTGTCTTTAATTTGCTGGCTGCTGTTTGCTGATTGGTCATTAAGATGGTATCTGCATTCTCAACTGTCGTCCCACTCATCGCCGTTTGAGACTCAACCAATATCACTTTTGGATTACCTGAGACCGTACTTTGGAAGGTCTTTGCCAAATCAATTGGTTGTTTGGTTGAGGTATAGCTTGGCGTTTTTCCTTGTTCAGCTACCTTATCAAAACAAGCTAGGCGAGCAGCGCTAGACTGGACTTGAGTACATTCAGAAAACAGCTTTGCTTGTTGAGCAATAAATTCTTTGCTAATTATTTTGCCACTTTGTGTATTCGCATTAGAAGATATCGCGCTGTTATCAAAACCCTGCGATAGATTGAGATCCTCATATTCAAACGCAGCTTCTGGTACTGGCAGTTCGTTATAGGTTTGAGAATCATCAGCAGCTTGTACTTGTATCGCGGTACAACTCAACGCAAGCGCAACTGCAATACGAAGAGTCATATGTGCATTCTGGTAAGACGGCTGTTGGTGACGCTGAGTACTAGTATGGGCAAACATAAGTGTCCTTTATCTAACTAGCATTAGCGCTAGCAGAGTATATGAGGTAATTAATATAGCCATTAGCGTTATCGCTAAAATAGAATTGACTGAGTGGGTCAGCTAATCGCAGATATTGGGGGCGGAAAAAATGACAATTAGCGGCCCCTACTGCATTGTTTCCTTATTGTAATGAAAATATAAGCACGATACTAGCTTTATCGATAGTTAAAATAAGCGACCATCAATATAATTTCTTATATAACAAATACTTAATAAATATTCTATAGTATGAATTTAATGGCATCAAAAAAGCCAGCATACTTTCTTAGTACACTGGCCTTCTTAAAACTCTTAAGAATTTTCGAAATATTACACTGGTTTCTTAAGTGTTAATTGTTAGTTGTTCAACGCCGATAATGTCTGCTCAAATTCTGAGCGACCAGTTTCTCCAACCTGCTGATTAACCAGCTGACCGTCTACATAATACAGTAGCGCTGGCGGACCAAAGAGTTGATAACGAGACAACACGGCTTTTGAGTCTGCTGTCGTCTCAGTGATATCGAGCTTCACTAATTGCCAATCTTGCATTTGTGCTGGGCGATTATGAAACAGGTTCTTGTCCATAATGCGGCACTCAATACACCACTCTGCTGTCAGATCGACAATAACATTCGCATTGGCTGCGACAATGGCATCTAACTCTGCAAGCGTCGTGATCGTCTTATCAGTGGTACTATCACTATTCCCTGGTTGACCAGACGTTGACTGTACCATCATCGGTGCTACACCCAATGACGCTAGAGGATGTAAGCTATCGTCATTACCCAATGCAGCGCCGACTATTAAACACGCTGCCCAAATACCAGCGATAAGGCTTAGTGCTTGGGTCAGCATACGACCTTTACCTAGCCAACTCCATGCCCATGTTGCCACGACCATAAACCACAATGCCCATACCATCAGCATGACTGGCGATATAAACACGCGCTCAATCAATAGCAACGCCACGGCAAATAATAGTAAAGCAAAGCCTTGCTTGACCCAATTCATCCACTCGCCTGCCTTTGGCATAATCTTGCCTTGAGTAGCACCGATTAGGATAAGCGGCGCTGATAACCCAAAACCTAGCATGAATAAAGCGGCAAAGCCGAGCAACGGACTACCAATGGTAGAGACCGCCAATAATGCCCCAAATAATGGTGCAGAAACACAAGGTGACACGACTAGCGCTGATAAAAACCCAGCGATTAAACTGCCGCCTGTACTACCAAGCTTACTGTCACCTGCTTGGCTTAAGCCTTGCATCTTTCGACTGATCGCTTGTGGTAATCGCACACTGAAAAGACCTAACATGTATAGTGCGAGAAGTATAAAAACAATAGCAAAGCTAATGAGAATGATCGGATTCTGCAGCCAACCAATAATACCTAAAGACTCACCGAATACTGCAATGACAGCGCCCAAAATACCATAAGCAGTCGCTACCCCAATCGCGTAACTGGTGGTCAAGATGACACCGCGTTTGACCGTTGGGTTTTGTTCTCGGGCTACGATATTGGCCACAATAGGCAGCATTGGTAACACACACGGCGTCAAAGCCAAGCCTAAGCCTGCTAAAAATAACAGTACTAATGCCAACCAAGGGTGAGAAGCCAAACCAAAAGGATCGCTATCAACGAAACTGTTGCTCAAGGTATTTTCGCTATTGGCCGTCTTGCCTGTTACGCTGCTATTTGCTGCAGAAATCGTATTCGTCGCCGTACTACTATCTAAAGAATCATACTCTACAGTGCTGTCATCAATGAGATCATAATCAATAGCACCATCGTCTGTCAGTGCTTGCGCCTCATCAGGCAAAGCATTATCAAGACCTGCTGAACCATTCTCTTCTGACGTCTCAGTAGCATTTATCGCTGAATTGGTCGAGCTCGCACTACTCGCACTATCTGCTGATACCTGCGTCGATGCAGCTGCAATATCGACAGTCGTATTAATCTTTTCAGGTGGATAGCACAGTCCTGCTTTTGCACAGCCTTGCCAGCCGACGACGATAGCGGCGTCTTCTATATTCTTGCCACTATTGTTCGTTAGTGTGGTGGTAGCGACCATATTTGCTTGGTCAAATACCAGTACCTTACCAAATGTTGGATCATCTATCGAATATGGTGTCTGGCTAAAGGTAAAAGGTGCAGCCGTCACGCCAGCAGGTAGCGTAAGCTTGATTTGCTTTTTATAGACGTAATGTTCAGGAGTGATATCAAAATTAACAGATAACCGCGTACCCGCTTTGACAGGGGTACTACTCGTACTCACCTGAAACGCTTGATCTACTGGCAAAAACTTTGACTTCGATGAGCTTTCACTACTACCGAAAAGGTCGCCTAACCCTGCCGCTTGTACCGTCGATGTCGCTGATAAACCTGTCAACAATGAGCCACTAGCGATGGCAAGCGCTAAGATATGGGACTTTTTTGAATGAGCAGATACGCTAAATGATGAAGACTTTGGTGATGTCTTGATGGACATGAATGGCTACCTATTATTACCGATACTTTAATCAATCTGCTCGCTATTTATTAGCGCGTCGCAGCAATGTCTATCTTGGTTTTAATTTTTTCTGGTGGATAACATAGTCCAGCGGTTGCACACCCTTGCCAACCAATAATGATAGGCGCGTTTTTGGCGCCCTTACCATTACTGGTCGTCAGTGTCGTGGTTGCAATGACGCTTCTTTGCGTAAATACAGGAACCTGACCGAAGGTCGGATCATTGATTGATACTGGTGCTTGATTAAAAGTGAACGGCGTGGCACTTATTCCTTTAGGAAAGCTCAACGTAAGCTTATCCTTATAGACATAATGCCCTGGCGTAATTTCAAAACTGATCGACAACCGCGTGCCTTTGGAAGTCGCTTTGGTATTACTGACCACCTGAAAGGCTTCATCGACTGGTAAGAACTTTGATTTGGCCGAGGAGCTATTTTTAAATAAGTCGTTTAGTCCTGCTGCTTGTGCATTGACCGATGTCATTGACAGAACCGTTACTAATGAAGTACTTGCGACGGTTAGAACCAATTTATAAAGGTTTTTAGAAAAGTATTTATTAGACTGTTGGATCGACATAGATGATTACCTTTAATGGTAGTTTGCGATGACTATTTTTCTGAGCGCTTAAATATATTTATAGCACTGACTATCAAACTTGTATTGGACAGTAGGCAGTTTGTCTACTGATAAAAAATATCAACCAATAAAGGAATATTGGTTGATATTGATATTCATAAATATTGGAAATGCATCAGTGGATGAATATCTCAATTTATAAAGTAGTGTCAGGGTCAGAATTTATTCTCTATACCTATACTATTGAACTTTATAGCTGAGCATAAAGATCCGCATCTTGACCTTCACCACCTTGTTGACCATCAGCACCTAATGAAAACAAATCATAAGGGCGCCCTTCACTACCTGGTGCAACATACTGCATCTCATTTTCCCAGCCATCGGTTGGATAGCCACCTTTAATATACCCACCTTCAGGATAGTTTTTTGCATCAGCAGGCGGTGTCGTAAGCGCTTCTAACCCTTGAGCAGTCGTTGGATAGCGCGAGTTATCAACCTTGTACATATCTAGCGCATTTGAGACAGTAGCAAGCGCAGTCTCAGTTGTTTTCACACGGGCCTTATCACTTTGACCGACGACTTTTGGTACCACTAATCCAGCAAGAATGGCTAGGATCACAATAACGACCATAATCTCGATAAGAGTGAATCCTGCTTGACCAAAATTTTTTGTCACACTGCGCTGCATAGCTGAAGAAGCGGTCTTATGGTCAGTTGCAATATTTGAATGGGATTGCGTATTCTGAATAGCACTTTTTGGCGTCATATTTACTTGGAATTTGTCAATCATAGTCATCGCTTTGGTCATCACAGTTATATAAACAGTAAAAGTGGCGTTCGAACGGCATTCATTAAGGGTATATTAATGCGTGCTGAAACTATGGTCACTATAAACCATCATTTTATTTTTATCCAGCGCTCTGCCTAGCTTGTCATTTCGCTCGCAGTTAAATAATAGCTGATAATTGATGACAAATCTGTGATTCTCAATCTACGCTTACTATAGCGTGGCATCCGCATTTACCATAGACAAAACTATGTCCCGTCAACAATATACAACAGTAAGCAAACCTTAAGAAAGCTAGTCAAAGGTTTAGCAAGCAAGACAGGTGATATGAATAGAGTAAAAGAGAATGAGATACAGATTTTGGAGATGAGTAGTTGGTTATATATAAAGAGTAAAATTGGTAATCGGCTAGCGCGTTAATTTAGCCTGCTAAATCGTTCATATTCACGATCGGCAGCATGACCGCCATTACGATAATCATTACGACTACGCCCATCAGTACTAGCATCAGAGGCTCAAGTAATGATAATAGAGTGCTGATGAAGTTGGTCGCTTCCGCCTCTTGCATATTGGCAGCACGGCTAAGCATATTCTCAAGCTCGCCTGAGTTCTCACCGCTTTTAATCATTTGCACCATCATTGGTGGAAAGTAAGTGGATTTCTCTAACTGACTAGACAAACTCGAGCCTTCTGTCACCCTGTCGGCAGCAGTAATAATAGTTTTTTGAATATGTAAATTGGTCGTGACCGCTGCACCTATATGTAATGCCTCAATCAACGGTACCCCTGAGCGTACGAGTATCGCAAGAGTACTGGCAAAACGTGCAGCATTCAGTCCTTTTGACAATCTGGCTAGTATGGGCAATCTAAGCACCACACTATCAATTGATAATTTACCTGCCTGCGTTTGGGCAAATCGATAAAACAAGAACGCTGTTCCTGCTAACAACAATAATATCAGCCACCACCACTGCGTAATGATATTGGATAGTGTGAGGACAACTTGGGTAATCAGAGGTAAGGCTTGCTCAGACTGCTCAAAGACTTTGACGATCTTGGGCACTACAAAGCTCATCAGCCCCATAATTACCGCAATTGCCATTACCATCAGGACAATTGGATAGACCATGGCCCCTTGGATTTTCTTTTGGAGAGCAAAACGGTTTTCGGTATAGTCTGCTAGCTGATTGAGGATAAGGTCGAGATGACCAGATTTTTCGCCTGCGGCAATCGTAGCGATGTATAACGGCGGAAAGCTAGCAGCTTGTTGCAGGGCACGTGCTAAGCTGAGCCCTTCTAAGACATGTGAACGCACTGCAAGCATCAAGGATTTTATATGAGTCTTTGGGGATTGCTTAGCAACCGCTGCCAAGGTTTCCTCAAGTGGGATACCCGCTGCTAATAATACAGATAGCTGACGTGTCAACAATGCTAACTCGTATGCAGACGGTTTTTTGTAGCGGTTCTTGCTCTGACTCTGTCTGTCATTGACCGGATTGACTTCAACGGGTGTCCACTGCTTATCACGCAACTGCTGGCGAATTTGCCGCGCAGAATCCCCTTCTAGCAAGCCTTTTTGGACAACACCGTGGTCGTCAAGCGCTTTGAAATGATAGGCAGGCATGGCAGCAGATATCCTAAGAAAATTACAGGTAGACAGTTATGATTTATGATTTAATAGAAATTTATTAATTTGACATTCGACGATTAGAAAAGTGGCGTTGAGTCATTACTATCAGGCATTAGACCTTGCAATAACAAGACATCCAAATGCTGCTGCTGTAGCTTTTTATCAAAATCATTAACCTCAGCGATTAGCATTCTTTCAATACGTTTATCACTCGCAAAAACACTCAAGCGCGCACAGATGACAGCCAATTGATAAATGCGTTTTTTACAATAACCGTCAAGACCTTGTAATAGTCTGACCATATGCGGGGTTTCAAGACTGGCGTAATCATAGTCAGCCACGACTTGCTGGCCAAGAGCTGTGACGCCATAAGTGATCGACAAGTGCGCACAATAGTAACAGCTGAATAAATAACCAACTACATGACCGATATAATAGCCTCGATCGTAGGTAAAACTACTCACACCAAAGTGGCCTAAGACATAACTGTTGAGGCTGCCTTGGTCGCGAATTGGCTTGCCGTGCTTTAACTTACCGACCGTAGCAAAGCACAATGGATTGCGACCATCTTGAGTCGTCAGCTGCCAACCGGCCGGCTGTTGTGCGGGCATATGGCGTACGATATCTGCAATAATGTCATCGACCACATGTAGCTGCTGCCAAAGTCTTTCGAGCGTATCCGTATCCATCAACCCACGTTTATCAAGCTGCTGCGCAAGTAAATATTGCTGATATTCTGCGAATTGTGGCTTCAGGGTTTGTACTAAATAAGTAGGACGCGTATTGGCAGATGCCATATATAACAGTCGAGTACGCTCGTGCTGAGCACGATAAAGCGCAACGCGCTGCGTAGCGACATTGATTTCTTGAGTGGCAGGTTTTGCAGCTATTGTGAGGCTATCGGATGACTCAGATGTTACTGCTTCAGTTGCTACCTCATCGGTATCTGACAAGGTAAACATCGTCAATAATGCCGCTTTATCAGGTGTCTTTACCGACTCATTTCTCAGTGCACCTTTGCTGACATGCGGGCTCTCTATAGCAGTGTTTTTATCAACATTACTTTCTGTTTTAGCAGTTGCAGCAGCCTCTTGTTGGCTATTGCTTCCTGCATTTAGCTTTGCGGTCGGTTCAGTCATAACATACCATCAGCAGCGAAAATAAACATCGTCTCGATCCTTTTATACACCTATCATATAAGGACATATAACGCGTTATAGCATCAACGCTTTTGTCTCGACGACTCATCAACCCATAGTACCTGAACACAGACTCAATGTCAGCTGCCCTTCACTAAAATAGCCATAGCGAATTACCAAAGGTTTTATGGGTATGAGTGGCTCGACATCTACAAATAACAGGTATTCACAAACTAAAAAAGCGCCAAGGACAGATAGATGACCTTAGCGCTTCTCATCAACATTCTACTTAAATAACTTAAATAAATAGAAACTGCAACTGCAACTGCAACTATGCAAGATTGTTCTGTCGATACTGCTGACGGTATACTTTTGGCGAGACACCATACACACGTTTAAATGCCTGGCTAAAAGTCGAATCTGAGGCATAGCCCACCATTTCACTAATACGGCTAATACTGTTTTGCTGTAAGCGCAAATAGCGAGCCGCCAATCGTAAGCGGTAATCAATCAGATACGTCAGGGGCGGCATACCAACGGTGTCTTTGAAACGCTGTGCAAAGCTAGAACGCGACATCCCTGCTACCTCGGCAAGTTGATGAATGGTCCAACTTTCACTCGGTGCCGCATGCATCGCGGCTAGTGCCTTGGTCAAAAACGGATCCTTCATGGCTTTAAGCCAGTTTTCTGTAGCTTCAGGCAAGCTTTCGATATAGACGCGCAAACACTCAATCATCATAATGCTTGCCCAATGATTAATTACCGCTGTTTTTCCCATACGCTCATGCTCAGCTTCTAGGGTCAGCAATTTTATCTCTACATCGATCACTTCAAACCGACCGTCCGCAGCATCATTGAGCTCAGGTAATATCGGAGGCAATACCGACAATAGAGGATTAATCATCTCTTTGTCGTATTTACATTCGATCAGTATCAAAGATGAATTGGGATCGCCATCGCCATCGATATCAAGTGTACGCTCAGGGCAATTGCTCAATAGTTCATCAAGCGACTCAGCAACATCGCCGTGGTGATTAAGTGCATAACTCACATGTTTGTGCGCATTCGGAATCATGATCATGTCGCCCGCGCGAGCTTCCCGTAGACCATTACCAACATCGATGCAAAAACCGCCAGACATTACTAAGTAAAATAAAATGGTGTCTTTTCTAGTAATAGAATAAGACCAATTGCCAGTGCCATTTAGACGGTAATACTTAGTCTCAAATAAATGCACGTTTTGCAACAATACACTCAGTGCGTCCATCAATCAATTCCTCAATAATGCAGATTAATAACGATTCATCTTAAAAAATAATAGTATTCTTAATAACAATTTCTGTCAGTTTCCTCTATGCCAATGCTTGCTCCAATAAGTAATTGTTATTAAATAATATGGATGTGATAACACTTAAGCATAATGCATCATTTAAAACGTCATGTCTATTTACTTATTAGAATTACTAAACAATAATAGAGTAAATACAGTCACGTTAGGCCTTAAGGAAAACCTATAGGCAATGTTGATAAAAATTTGGTGGATTATCTAGTATTGAAGGTGCTATCAAACACAATCTGTTTAATCTTAGAAAGATAATATAGAGATAAAAACGAATAGGCATAAAAAAATCGCCATCAAGGGCGAGTGCTATTACTGATATATTTTTAGATTAAGATATGATTTGTATGTAGATACATACAGAATAAAATATGGGGCGACTGATGGGACTCGAACCCACGACAACCGAGATCACAACCCGGGGCTCTACCAACTGAGCTACAACCGCCATAACTATTGCCAAAGAATAGGCAAGATTTGCAGG
>Ga0209295_1000364_pt1 | contig 24967 bp, 22 predicted proteins | sample Porto_5metaG_FD_187428 | JGI IMG/M metagenome (GOLD analysis project Ga0209295, IMG submission 187428) | Marine algal microbial communities from Porto, Portugal - Porto_5 metaG (SPAdes) (version 2) | ecosystem: Host-associated > Algae > Red algae > Unclassified | place: Portugal: Porto... | reverse complement strand
CCAAAAAGGACAGGAAGTTATGCAATACAAAGCGCCCTTACGTGATATCCAATTCGTTATGCATGAACTACTCGATAGTGAAAGCCACTACAAAACTTTGCCTGCGTTCCAAGAAGCTGACCGTGAGTTAATGGACAGCCTGTTTGAAATGGCTGCAAGCTTTGCTGAAAACGAGTTGTCACCATTGAACCAAAGCGGTGATGCTGAAGGCTGTAAGTTTGACAATGGTAAAGTCACCACGCCAAAAGGCTTTAAAGAAGCTTATGATGCGTATTGTGAGCTTGGCTTCCCAGCCTTATCTGCTGAAGAAGAGTTTGGCGGTCAAAACATGCCTTTCTCATTATCTTCTGTCATTAATGAGATGGTTGGTACGGCTAACTGGTCATTTTCTATGTACCCTGGCCTATCTCATGGTGCCATTCAAACCATCGAGCATCATGGTACTGACGAGCAAAAACAAACCTATCTAGAGAAAATGGTCACTGGCGAATGGTCAGGCACCATGTGTCTTACAGAAGCACATGCGGGTTCTGACTTAGGTATTATCCGTACCAAAGCTGAGCCTAAAGAAGATGGTAGCTATAGCATCACTGGTCAAAAGATTTTCATCTCTGCCGGTGAGCATGACCTAACCGATAACATTATCCATATTGTATTGGCTCGTCTACCAGGCGCGCCTGCTGGTACCAAAGGTATCTCATTGTTTATCGTCCCTAAAATGACGGTCAACGCAGATGGTAGCGTAGGCGAAAGCAACAATGTCGTTTGTGGCTCTATCGAACACAAAATGGGTATCAAAGCCTCTGCAACTTGTGTCATGAACTTCGATGGCGCAACAGGTTACTTGATTGGACCTGAAAACCGCGGCCTACAGTGCATGTTCACATTCATGAACGTGGCACGTATCGGTACTGCTGTGCAAGGTTTGACTGCAGCAGAGTATGCATTCCAAGGTTCACTGACTTATGCAAAAGATCGCTTAGCGATGCGCGCGCTTTCAGGTACGAAAGCACCAGAGAAAGCCGCTGATCCTATCATCGTACATCCAGCGGTTCGTAACATGCTATTGACTGAAAAAGCCTTTGCTGAAGGTGGTCGTGCGTTAGTTTATTATCTCTCACATTTTGCAGATACAGTCGCAAAAGGCGAAGGCGAAGCGTTGAAGTTTGCTGACCAAATGTTGTCACTACTGACACCAATTGCTAAGGCGTTCTTGACCGAAACTGGTCTAGAAGCTGCTAACCACGGTATCCAAGTATATGGTGGTCATGGTTTCGTTAGCGAATGGGGTATGGAGCAGAACGTACGTGATACGCGTATTTCTTGCTTATACGAAGGTACCACAGAGATTCAAGCGCTTGACTTGCTAGGTCGTAAAGTCCTAGGTTCACAAGGTAAGCTACTTGCTAACTTTGTAAACGTTATCCAAGAATTCTGTGAAGAAAACAAAGAAAACGACGAGATGGGTCAGTTCATCCGCCCACTTGCCAAGCATCTTAAAGAATGGGGCGATTTGACTGCACGCATCGGTATGCAAGCAACTGAAACTCCAGACGCTGTTGGCGGCGCTGCGGTAGACTATATGTATTTCAGCGGTTATGTGACCCTAGCCTATTTATGGGCGCGTATGGCACTGGTTGCTCAGACTGCTATCGCAAACGGTACTGGCGAACAAGCCTTCTATGATGCTAAAGTTAAAACGGCTCAATTCTACTTTGCTAAACTATTGCCACGTACTACTACGCACGTACAGCGTATCAGCACTGGTGTAGAGCCATACATGAGCATGGACGTTGACCAGTTTGCCTTCTAATTAAAGCGTCAAACTTCGCAATCGTAATTTTTGAGCGGCAATATACTTCGGTGTGTTGCCGCTTTGTTTTGCGTATGCATATGATGACTATCAACATAGTTTTAACTATAGCAACTGTCTGTAAGTACCGACTCGCCTACCTTCTCACATTCTAGTTGTCAGTAAGGTGTCTATAAACACTTCAATAGCTGCTGCTAACTTTTGGTGTACGCACAATTCACGAAGAAATACACTTGCTCACAAGCTTATTTGTTAAACTTTGATTATTAATCGCTAAGGTTATACCAAGAAAACAGTTGATAATCTTAACAACTTCAATTTTAATTATTTGAACCAAAGGAATGTTTATGGCTGTTTATAACGCCCCTCTTAATGACATGCGCTTCATCTTAAATGACGTATTTAAAGCATCAGAATTTTGGCAAAGCAATGAAAACTTGTCTCACGTCGACGCGGATACTGTCGATATGATTTTAGAAGAGATGGGAAAACTGTCAAAAAACGTTCTATTGCCTATTAACCGTAGCGGTGATGAAGAAGGCGCAACTTTTGAAGGTGATGGTGTCGTCACTACGCCAACAGGCTTCAAAGAAGCTTACAAACAATTTGCCGAATCAGGCTGGGTTGGCTTGAGTGGTAATGCTGAATACGGTGGTCAAGGCTTCCCTAAAATGGTGACCATGCTTACTGAAGAGATGGTATTCACTGCCAACCAATCATTTGCTCTGTATCCAAACCTAACAGTCGGTGCGACGCTTTGCTTAAACGCAGCTGGTTCTGAAGAACAAAAACAGACCTATCTAGAAAAAATGTATAACGGTGAATGGGCAGGTACTATGTGCTTGACAGAGCCACATGCTGGTACGGATCTAGGTATTATCAAGACCAAAGCTGTGCCTAATGATGATGGTAGCTATGATATTTCTGGTACCAAAATCTTTATCACTGGTGGTGAACACGACCTCACAGACAATATTATTCATTTGGTATTGGCAAAAACACCGAATGCACCAGAAGGCTCAAAAGGCATCTCACTATTTGTCGTACCAAAATTCTTGGTTAATGCAGATGGTAGCTTAGGTGAGCGCAATACATTAGCTGTTGGTTCTATCGAACACAAAATGGGTATCAAAGCCTCTGCAACTTGTGTCATGAACTTTGATAGCGCCAAAGGTTGGATGGTTGGTGCAGAAAATACGGGTCTGTCATCAATGTTCATCATGATGAACTACGAGCGCGTTACTATGGGCTTGCAAGGCCTTGGTGGTTCTGAGCTTGCCTATCAAAACGCTGCTCTATACGCCAATGATCGCGGTCAAGGCCGTAGCGATACACAGCTACAAAGCCCAGAAAAACCTGCTGATGCTATTATCCATCATGCTGACGTCCGTCGTATGCTATTGAACGCAAAAGTAAATACTGAAGCATCGCGCTGTTTTGCTATGTATGTTGCCAAAAACCTTGATACAGAAAAATTTAGTACCGATCCTGAAACAGCAAAAGCGGCTGCGGCTCGTGTTGCTCTACTGACACCAGTTGCCAAAGCATTTTTAACGGATAAAGCATTAGAAGCAACCGTTGATTGTCAGCAAGTATTTGGTGGTCATGGCTATATTCGCGAATGGGGTATGGAACAGATCGTTCGTGATACGCGTATTGCTCAGATTTATGAAGGCACCAATGGTATTCAAGCACTTGACTTACTAGGTCGTAAAGTTGCTCGTAACAATGGTAAGTACGTCACTCATTTCTTGGGTGAGATTCGTGACTTTGTTAACGACATGCAAGCAGACCACGCTATCAAACAAGCCACGTTGAATGCAGCAGATACCATCGAAGAGCTAACCACAACTGTGCTTAACAACATCGGCGAACGTAAAAACGAAATCAATGGTTGTGCTGTTGACTATATGCATGCTTTCGGTTACCTAGCCTATTCATACATGTTTGCGTTGATGGTAGAAGCCGCTAATGGCAAAGAAGGCGAATTTTATACCAATAAAGCCAAGCTTGCTGATTATTTCGTCGGTCGTGTCTTACCTCGTATCGATGCTCATGCCCAGATGGTCAAAGCTGGTAGTGATCCAATGATGAACTTTGACCTTGCTTACTTCGATGTACCTGCGAGCTAAGCTAGCTTTAAAACTAACTTAAAATACCTTGATTAAAAGGACAGTCGTGTTACTGTCCTTTTTTTATACCTAAGACATTGTTTTTAAATATTATTATATGAATACCATTATATTTGGTAGCCGTTTTGGTAGCCATTCACTTTATTTTTTGGCTATTGGTAGCCATAGGGCGATGTAATTGTTCAAGACTTTGCAAGCTGTGACCGCTGCCTAAGTAGTTTTTATGCGTCCGCGTAATTAAAAGTTTAGGGGTTGCTTTTTGTTTGCATAGGATTGAATTGCTAATCACTGCACGCGCTTGGTAATGGCGCTTAAATGCGTGCGTATTTCGTGCGTTTCTGTGCGTTTGCTAATTACCAACAATGGGGGTTATCTATTAGCGTGTCTAAACACTACGTTTTTGGGCACTATAAAAAAGGCGTTCACTTGTCCTGAAACTACCTTTAATTTCTTTTAACTTTTTAACTTGGCTTTAATCTACTATTAATCACTGTAAGTCATGCGCCTACGTTACTTGTCGCAAAACTACCTTTAACCTCTTTTTAGAACGGTTTTTATTTTGTGCGTGTGAATGGTGGTGGTGTCCTCTGTCGATACGCTCAACACTCAAAACAATACCCCCCTCGATACTTGTCCGAAAACTCACCTTTTATGGACTCCAAGTATTATTTTAATTGCACTCTAAGATGTCCGAAAACTAGCCAGCATTGGTATAAGCTGCACCCGTGCGCGTACTGTGCCCATAACTCTAACGTATGCAATAACCTCCCTTGTACTTGTTAAGAAACTACCCGTTTTTATGGACTCTAAAAACTCTCTTATGTATGCGCGTACTGTTCGCAAAAGTCGCTCTTTTATGGAGTCCAAAAACTCTTTTGATAGTGTATGAAAACTCTTGTAATTGGTGCTTGCTTCGCGCGTGTGCGTACTGTTCCATAAACTCATTCTTAACCCTACTTATGATGTCCGTAAATTGTCCCTTTTATGGACTCCGAAAACTAAATAACCCCAAACTTAGGTGTATCTATTCCAGCGTTTATCGGTGTGTGATTTGGTTTTGAATGTTAGGTTTTATAAGGTCTTGAATAACAAGTTTTGACAAGTCGGTGGCTGTATTAATCTGCTTTGAATGTACGGTTTTGTACGGTTCTAGCCTTGGGGTGGTTAGTGCTACCAATGTAAACAAATGACAACATGTAAAGCGGTGCAAGTTAATTTTGAATGTTGGGTTTTGTCAGGTTCTATGATATTCAAAAACCTAGGGGAAACCTTAGTTTTTTTACATTATAAAAAGGGCTTTGCAGTAATTGCCTAACGTGTCCGAAAACTTGAATGAACATTTATAAACTTCAATATACTTTACTGGCTGCTCTTAAACAGTCTAAACCTTAACAATCCTTAACGTGCCAAATCATAAAGTTATTACTACTACCTCTAATTTGGCACTGTCAAAACTGACATAACCCCTCAAAAGACACAAAAAAGGGCGCTATTTATTGGTAACGCCCAGACATAGCACTACTAAAACTAGTCTTGCTCTGTAGAGTAACTGGCATGATTCATATATCTAAAATAGAATTAACTCAAATTATTTATATAGCACATCATATCCACTATCGTCTCCCCTTGTGTTTCAGGAAAAACTATATTCATATCCGATTCATTGAAGTATTTGTTTTCACCTGATTCGATAACTTCGTTTTTAAAGCCATATACAATAGCCGCAACATTACCTACAGATTTCTTTTCGCAATTTGCTACTATAAATATTTTCGAGTAATACCAACCGTCTTTTCTATTTTCATGCTGGTTGATATATGTAAACTGAACAAATCCAGATACATAGTCTTTTCCCCTCATTGTATAAGGTTCTACAGAATCAAAATCTATAAATGTTTGAGTGTTGTTATCATCAGACTTACCTAAATCAATCCACTCAGCAGCACTTACTGAAACACTTAAAGTTCCAACACATAAAATAGCGATTAGAGTTTTAATCATGATGGTCATCTCTTTTTAGTAAACTATAGTATAGAAATATAATAGTAACATGTAATAACAATATAGATATATCGCAAAATCTCTTACCAGATAAGAAAAAGGCGCTATTTATCAATAACGCCCATATATTGCACTGCCAAAACTGACGAAACTATAAGAATGATTTTAAGTTTGGATTGATAAAGTAACGTTCTGTTGGTCTGCCACCCTGCCCTGTGCTTTCCACTTGCTTATAGTTGAGCCAGTCATATTCTATCAACACATCAAGCGCGGTCTGTACTGCCTCATCATTGGTTAAACCTTTCCAGTTCTTGCGCTTAAGACTTCGAGCGGTAAAGCCATAACTTAGCCAGTTGGTTTTGTCGGTTTTGTCGCTTGGTTTTTTGACTATTTCTAATATCTTCTTGGACAGCAAAGACGCTTTGAGGTGTGAATTATCAGTAATGCAGCTATACACTCTAAGCATGTGCGACTCCAGCATATCGCCCCATGCAATAGCCGCTTTGAGTGCGTCAAGGCTAACCCCTTCTAACCGTCTGCCTATCTCTACACAGTCCACCAGATGAAAGATGAGGGCTAACGCTGGGATAAGTCTGCCATACTTGAGCAAGTGCTGGGTTATTACGTCATGTTCTGCCTCATCAGCTTTGTTCTGTAAGTTGTCGTCCCAGTCCATAAAAACAGGATAGGCGTTACTGTCAAAACGAAAATAAGGGCGCTTGTAATACTCGTTCGGCTCATGTGCCCCATAACTGACTAGGCTGTCGGTGTAAAGGTTGTCCATTGCCTCAAACAAGGAATAAACGGCATTACGGCTGTCCTTATCGACTGCTATATCGTTTCGCTTAACCCGTGCTATTGGGTCTGGGTAAACCATCATTTGAAAGCGTTGCATAAGTCCGTCATTGCCTAACCCTTTCATGGTCTTTTCTAAATACATCTCTAACTTATCAGGCTGCAAGCCACCCATGACAGACAAACAATGATTTTCAATGAATAGCGAGCCGCGCCCTATTCTATCTACCATTTCGCTGCCTGTACCGTTAAAGCCTGACAAATAAAACGCCCTTTGTTCTTGTTCGCTGTCCTTATCAAGACTGGCTAAAAAGCCTGATAGTTCATCACGAAACTGTAGTACGCCGTTATTGTTTTGGTTTTCAATTTCGCCCAGCTTTTCCATAGTAATATTGCCTACCATGTGACGGCGTGGAATGGGCACGTTATTATCTTGTGCCTTGCTTTCTGCTATGGCGGCTGCCTTTTTGTGCAAGTCCTCACTAGTGATAGGTTCGTCCGTGTCGTTGGTCTGGGTAGCGAGCTGTTTAGCCATTTTCTTTAGTGCGTCATCGTCTGCCTTTGCTTTGCTGTCGTTGATGAGCTTTTGCGTTTCATGCTCTTGTTTAGCGAGTTCATGCGCTGCCCGTGCTTGGCTGGCAAGATTATCAATCGGCTTCATTGCGGCGGCTATTGATGGGCTTTTCTTACTTGAGGGCTGCCCAATAACTGCACCCCACAGGTTTGGCACTATATCCCAGTCATCAAGGCGCTTAGGCATGATAGCCACCTTTGTACCTATGACGCTGCCCAATGCCACAAGTAAGGGCACGGCTACAAATTCAAGAGGTACGTTGAGCCGTTCGGCGCTGTTCATTGCATAGTTGTAAAGCGGTTCTGGTAGCATGTCTTTGGTTATGCTGGTCACGGGCGGCAAGGTGTGATTGATTGCTTTAGGATTTGCCCAGTCTGCTAACTGTAAATCTATTATCTGGGTATCATCATAAGACAAAATTTCAGTATAATTTTTGCCACACTCCAGATGAGTCATTACACCCAATGGGGCAATAACCACTTTGACGTTGCACCCTGCAAACTGCTTTTTAACTTTGTCCTTATACTCAATGCTAGGGAATATCGTTACTTGGGTATCGTGTGCAAAGTGCTTAACGGTATCAAGGAATAAGTAGGGCGTTGGACTCACTGCTACTATGATTTGCTCATGTGCAAAATGTTTAGCGAGCTTTACCCCGTCTAGGTAATTATCAACTATGACAAGCTCATAATCATTTTGAGGTGTGCCAAGCAATAACGCGCATGATTGGCTAGTGTCAGTGACAAAAGGCAAGCCGCTATCATTGGGCGTTATACACAAAAGACTTATTGCCTCATAAATCCTGTTGTGTAATATTACTCCTACTGTGCCCGTGGTTTGCTGCTTTACCCCTGCATGTTCGCCTGTGGTCGGTGCGATTTCATGTTGAATGTCTAACAAACTATTGGGTTCTAACAGGTTATAAATATCTGTTAGCAGTTTGTCACCTTGTAATGTTTGCTCCGTTGCTGGGCTGTGGTCGCCCAAAACAGTAGTTAAGCCTGTGCTATCAGCATGGGCTTTTTGCTGTGTAGTGGTCATCTATTCCCCCTCGCTTGCGTCTTTTTAGGCTGGCGTATGGCTCGATACTTCTTGTAGTAGCTTTTGCGCTTTGCATACTTGCGGCTTTGTTTAGGTTGTGGGCAGTGCCTCATTGTTCGCCCTCCTTGTCTTGAGCCTGTGCGCGTTTTGCTACTTGCATGACTTTATAGTAGCGGCTACCTTGCCTGTCTTTTTTCTTTCGCTCCTTGCCCTGCTTTGATTTAGCATAGGCAAGTTGAGCATCTAAAAAGGTTTTGGGGTTATCGTTGCTCATAAGTCACCCCCTGCAGTTTGATTTGCTGGCATGATGGTATAAGTAATGATGTAACTAAAAACGCCATTGAAAGCATATAGATGATAGAAAAAATATTACTATGCTTACGTTTCTGTGGCTCTCTGTGCTGCCCGTGGTTGGCTTTTATATTGGTTTTGTTATCTTTGCTCATTTCTTACGTCCTCCACGTTGAAAGCGATTTCTGCTATGCGTTTGGATAGCTCTTTGAGTGAGTCCACTTGTCGGCTGCCTGTTGGCATTGCACAGCGTAAGGCTAGTAGTTGGTTTTCCACTTCTACTATCTCAGTCAGGCTATTAATGGCGGTCACATTGGCGTGCAAGGTAGTGATTAGCTGGTTTATAAAGTCATCAGTTATCATCAGCACACCTTTGTCTTTTAACCTATCCATCACTTCATTTATAAAAGTGTCATCACTCATAGTCATTCACCTTGATTTCAGGCAGTAAGATAAGCCCACTCAACATCTCACTAACGATACTTGCCAGCTCACCATTAGCGAGTAAGGCAGACCGTATAGCGACTATTACGCCCTCGCTTACGTCATCATCGGTATTGATAGCATGAAGTGCCGTTGCTAGGCTCTCAGCATCGTTTGATAGGTCTTGTATGCGGTTATCAATGACAGACAAGTAATAACTATCTACTGCCACTAGGCGCGGTTCTAATATGTCGTTAGACTTGTTCATGTGCTGCTCCTTTGCCGTCTGCCTTGCTTACCCAGTAACGGCTAAAATGCTTGCCGTTCTCTTTGATGGTTTTACTTTGAATATTCATACCTGAACGTCTAAGCTCATGAATACATTTAGCAAGGCGCGTTATGCGATATTCAGTGATTGCTTGCCATGATGTGATTGGCTGCCCTGCTAGCAAGTGGTCTTTGATAATTTGGTTTTGAGTTTGCTTAGTCATTGGTTACACCTCACTATTAGCATGTTGGCTATCAATAAATGTCAGAATGTCGCTGTTTTTGAATAGCAAAATGCCATTGACGTTTGACGGCTTGATAAACTTAGGCGGTTCAGCTTGCCACCATCTACGCAAGGTCAAAGGACTTACACCAATTAAAGCGGCTGCTTGCTTGATACGCATTTGCCCATCTGGGTGGATTGCTGGGGCTGTCTGGGCGTTGCCTGTTGCTTGGTTCATACTCTTAACTCCGTATATCTGCCATTGTTTGGCGTGGTCTGGAGTTATCAGTATGCTAGGCAGTGTATGGGGTGTAGCAATGGTGTACCCTTAAGAAAAGGGCATGATGTGAGGGTATGCCCCTTATATTTTAGGCAATAAAAAAGCCCTACATTTGCTGCAAGGCTCTTATGTTCTGCTCATGTTGTTATTGGTTCTGCTTGTAGCTTTTATTCAATATCAAGCCTGTTATAAACCCCTCCGCGTTCGCTAAGTACTGGGCTGCTTGGTATGAGCTGACTTGCTTAGCGCTGCCCTTGCCGTATTTAAGCGGCGTTAAGTAATGCTTGGCTATACTACTGGCGCTCATGCGTTCAACATATTTCAATATTAATATTTTGCCCTCTAACGGTTTGTGCTCACATAAAATAGTGATAAGCCCCTCAACTTTTAGCGCCTCATCATCAGTTATAAACATGGTAGTACGTGGTTTTCTTTTCTCTACAACATGCTCACGCATTAACATAGCCATTGGGCTTCTATAACCCAGCCCCGTACCGTCTGCCAATACCCAGTTGCCCCACGCTGCTAACAAGTCCTGCACCTCTAAATCTAAGCTAATTGCCATAACTCAATACCTCATGATTGTGTTTCAAGATAGTAGCGGCTGCCTATAGGGGGCATGCAATGGGGTAGCCTCAAGAAAGGGGCGTTATGCTATGAGGTAGTCTTTTCTTTTTTAGGTGGCATGTACAACTGCTCAATAGCTCGCAAAGGGTCGGCTAGTTCATCTTGTTTATTTTTACTGTGCGCGGTATTTATCAACATTGCCACACGTTTGCCTAATGTATTGTCTGGATTAAGCCCTAACCTTTTAGCAATTACCTTAAACTTACCACCATGAGAAGTGATATGACTATCTTTTAGTTCATTATCTACATAAATGCGCTGCCATATCATCAATGCTAAATGCAGTTCAGGCGGATAAACATGCTCACTCATGTTCTGCCAGTCAAGTGGCTGGTCTGTGGTCGTAGTCTTGGCGGCTGCCAGTTCGGTATTTGCTTTATCCAACTGTTCTTTGAGCTTATCAATTTCAGCTTGTGCATTAGCTGGCGTGTTTGTCTGTTGCTCTAACTCAAATATCTTATTATCTTTTTTCTTAATGACATTAAGTAGCCCTTGAATACGCTTTATCATTTCATCAGGTGTGTTTACGGGGTGCGTGTCCTCATGAAAACTAAAGTCATTACTATAAATTTGATAAGACTCTTTAAGGCGCTCGTCTGGTGGTAGTTTTTTATTAGTTAAGTCTATGCGTTTTCCAAAGGGAATAGTTACAACATCAGGCACAGCGGCTTGAAACTTTGAAAGCTGTTGTTCTAGCTCGGCTATTTTGTTCTGCGCGTCTGTTAATAGTTGATTTGGCTGCTCACTGATATTCAAAGCAGTTGTATGCTGCCCTGTATTAACTGGCAACTGCTCCAAGATATTATTAATATCCTCAATACTGAAAAAAACATTATCCCTATCTATAAGAATGGACTCTTCAATATCTTCATACTCGTATGTATGTTCGTATGATGGTTCTTCATGGAATAACCAAGCGTGACTATCATTGTAATACTCGTCATTAGGTTTGATGTTATTTATTACTTTAGATGTTTCATCGTCACCAATAAAACGGCTTACTATAATTTCATGCACATACCCAGCATTTTGTCTCAGTTTAAAAATACTGTTACTTAGACCCTTGAAAGCTGAGTCCCTAAACGGTATCGAGCTGCTAAATGATTTTCTAGACTCTAAATATAAAGAATGGTCATCTTTAAAATAGCCCTCAATACGCCATATATTTTTTATTTCTACACCCTTAAAATCCAGTTGCGCGGAATGTTTTAAGACTGCATAACCATCAAAATAATAGATAGGTTTTAACTGTCCTTTGTTTATAAATCTATCTAAAAACTGTTTTGCGCCTAATGTTTCAAACATTGAGCCTCTAATCTTGTTTTCAGTAATTAGGATAGCTTCATCAATAGATAAGTACTTAATCATGTTTACACCCTACACCCTTGAACAAAATAGGAGTGAGGCACTGACAGCATAAGGGTGTAAATCGCTGTCGTTCGGTTCATGACTACCTAGCCTCACAAACGGTATGACAGCCCTTGAGCCGTCAAAACTGGTTAAAAACTATCTAATACGGGGGTTTTGTCAGTTATGGCAGTGCTGTTTTAGGCTTGTTTCTCTTTTTTTCCCTTAAAATCAGCATGAATAACATTATCAAACTTGCCAGCCTTGATATTGTCTAGGTAGTTCGCCCAGTCGTTCATCATGTGAGTTCTACCATCTGAAAAATCAAAACGGCTATATGCCTTGCCGTATTTATTAAGCATGGCATGACCTAACTGTATTTCGGTTATCAGCTCATCATAGCCTAATCGTTCCATCAGCATAGTTTTTGCACTGGCTCTAAAACCGTGGGGGCTGTGAATGTCTTTGTAGCCTTTGCCATTATTCATATCTGAGCTATTCAATAGCTTGTTAATTTCTTGGACGTGATGATACTGGGCTTTTTTGCGTCTAGAGTTATAGAATACATAGTCATAGTCGCTTGTTAATGGCTGCATTTTCTCTAGTACAGCTATTGCTTGCGGTGCTAGTGGTATTAGCACGCTGTCCACCATATCGTCCCGTCCCTGCCCTTTCTGTGGCTCTAATATCCATTGCTTAGCGTTTAGGTCAATATCTGCCCATCTCATAGCGCAAATATCACCAATGCGAACAAACGTAAGGGCTAGTAGCTGTAATATGCTTTTGTTATAGAGCTGGCTTGTATCGTCTAGTTGGTCAATATCTTTTAACAGTTCGGCAAACTCTTTGGGTTGTGTTAATGATGGGCGGTGCTTTACTTTATGCTTAATGAGCGTTCCGCCTAAGTCGCTGGCTGGATTGTACTCAATGACCATATGAGCTTTAGCAATTTGTAAAATGCTCTTTAATATGGTTTTTACTGTTAAGCCTTTGTATGAGTGTGTTTTTTGTATGTCCTTAACAAACTTGATAACAATGCTAGGGCTAATATCTGTTACTTTCATATGCCCTAGTTTTTGCTGAATGACTTTGATAATGATTTTATTGCTCTTGATAGTTGATTGAGATAAGCTCTTGCAGCTTTGAATTTCTAACCATTCATTAATAAAGTAGTTTAAGGTGTTTTGGCGGTCTGCTATGTCTTGTTGTTTTAGGCTGTCCCTATGCTCTATTGGGTCTATGCCTTTAACTAGCAGTTGCATATTATCACTGTGAAATTGACGGGCATCGGCAAGGGTTAATGCTGGATATTGTCCTAATGTCATATATGGACGTTTGCCAGTTACAGGGTGGGTATAACGATGTCTAAAATCTGCGGTAGCGTCTTGGCTGTCTTTTTGTGGTCTAACACGTAACTCTAAGCCTTTATAGCCAGCGATAGGATAACTAACTGTTTTACTATTCTTGATAGTTTCTTTGATAGCTTTCTTGATTTGGGTATCAGTTGTTAAGTCTGCCTTGGTCATCGTCTCATCACCTATATTTTGGTAGCCACTTTGGTAGCCATTTGGTAGCCGTTTTCACATTAGTTCTAACGCTATCACAAGTGACATATTAGCAGTAAAGCCAATATTAATAAAGGTTTTGAGGTTATCAGGTTTTATCAGACATTATCAAAAAACGCCATCGTGTTACTGTCCTTTTTTTTGTCAAAATAACTGCTAACAAAATAATTCAATATCAATAGGCAGTTCCGATTAAAATAACTTAAGACAAGATGTCGCTCGACTATAATTGAACGATTGGCAAACATTACTCAACACTTATACCGACTTAAATAATAAAAACGATTGAAACAACAATGATAAAGGGTGCGACGTGTCAGAATTAAAACGCATTTTACAACAGATTACCGCCTTAAGCGATGTGCCAGATCCTGCGGTACTTAAACGCTTAATTGATGAGCTACGGGTAGGCGAAAAAGAGCCTGCTTTGGCCAATGAAAAGATTCAAACCCTTATTGATATCATACATCAGCATCCAGAATATGGGGATGGGCTGTCTAGTTTTGTACTAAAACTGATTATCCAATATCGGCAAATTACGCTATATACCGATACTGGCATTATGTCCGACCAAGGATTCTTCAATAGTTTACGCCGATTGATCGGCCATCGGTTTCTACCATTACTACCACAAGATGATTCTGTCGTCGAATTAGTGGGCTATCTATTTAACAAGCGTACTGATGAACGCTGGCTTGCCAATATTGAAAAGGAAAAATGGGACAAATTGGTTGAACTGGTTCGCGTAGAAGAGAAACACTTAAATCTAGTTGCTACCGCGAAAAACAATATTTTAAACGCCATTATCATTTTGTCTTATCGCATCAGCGGTATCGGCTTGCATCCTGATTTGATGGAGTCGTATCCGCAGATACTGAACTATTCCGCATCTTTCGTTGCACAAAATCAAGAAGCCGTACTCTTCGTCAATCAATATCGTCAAGCACATGAGCTTGATACCTTGACCGATATCACGCCCGAGCAAGCAGTCGACCCTGCACCCCTATTAGTTATGCTTGAACAGTGCGAAGATATCGTCGCTACCGTACGCAAGCGGATTTATAAGACCGGTATTTCTATTCGCTTAACCAATATGATGCTGCGTCTAGATCAAAGCTTGCAGCGTATGCGGATTTTGACTGAGCTGGTCACAGACGATAATCAAAAGCGAGATCGCGCTGTTATTGAACTGATACAGGCGCTCATCACTACGGCCAATCAGCGCTATAGTATTGGTTATTTGATTGATAACAATACTAAGCTACTCTCTCGTAAAGTCACAGAAAATGCCAGCCGCGTCGGTGAACATTATATTAGTACCGATAAAGCTGGCTATCAAAAGATGCTCAAAAAAGCCTCTATTGGTGGCTTTATCATCGCATTTATGGCAACCATAAAAATACTGGCGTATCACTTAGCGCTCGCACCTATGGGTCGCGCTTTCATCAACAGTATGATCTATGGTTTGGGCTTCGTATTCATTCATGTTATTCGCGGTACAGTCGCGACCAAGCAGCCAGCCATGACCGCAGCTGCAATCGCTTCTACCATATCTGAAGGCTCTGGTAAAAAATCACATCAATTGACCAAGCTATCAGAATTGGTCGTCGATATTTTGCGCACCCAGTTTATCGCTATCATGGGTAACGTCATGTTAGCCGTGCCAGTCGCTTTGATTATCTCTTTTGCTTGGTTGCAATATACTGGCGCGCCAATGATTGACACTGAGAAAGCAGGACACTTGCTACATGATCTCGACCCCTTTCACTCACTAGCACTCCCTCATGCTGCTATTGCTGGGGTTTATCTGTTCTTATCTGGTTTGATTGCCGGCTACTACGACAACTTGGCCGTTTATAACAACGTAGGCGCACGTATACAGCGTCACAAATTACTGAAATACATATTGCCCAGCTCATGGCTTCAGCGTTTAGGCGGCTTTATAGAGGCCAACTTGGGCGCTATCATGGGTAACTTCTTGTTTGGGGTGTTCTTAGGTAGTACCGCGACTATCGGCTATATCTTCGGCTTACCAATTGACATTCGCCACATTGCCTTTGCTTCAGCAAACTTGGCACATGGGCTATTCAATATATCTGCTGATGACATCAGCTGGAGCCTCATCCTGATTTCTATACTTGGCGTGGCCCTTATTGGTCTGGTCAACTTAATCGTCAGCTTTTCACTGGCACTGTTTGTCGCCCTACGTTCTAAAGAAGTTCGCTTTTTTGAATGGAGTCGCCTCACAAAGCTGGTGTTTGGCCATATTATTAGTCATCCGTCTGACTTTTTCTGGCCACGTGATAAGCCAATGAAATATGCGCGTATCGACAGTCAGGGTCACATGATATTTGATGATACTTCAGCACAAAAAAATGGTAAATCTATACCAAGTAATTATGTGGTGAGGCGTTTGTCTGATGTCAGAATACTACCTGAATCTAAACATTCTGATGCGCAAAGTTCAAAGACCAACACCGACATCAACTATGAAAAGCAGCCAACAGATGAGCATGCGACGCAGCCGTACAACTCTCCTGAAAAGGTAATGGATCTGGATGATGGTTTAGTTGATGACGAACTAAACAGTGTTCCTTATACCGATGATATCCAATACGACAAGGCCACTAAAACGATAAGTGCGATTGATAGCGACGTTGTTAGTGATGAACCACACTACACTGACCCTGATGATAAGCAGACTGGTGACGCAAAAACACCTCTACCAAAACCTAAAAAACCACCAAAGCTACCTAGTTAAATAGGTAGTTACGGTGGCTTTATTCTCGATCAATCGTTGATACTAGAATTATTTGCCATAACGTCCGTTATGGGAAGAATAGGATTTTTTTGGGTTCTAGAGTTTCTTTAAGCATAGCTCATAGACAATCCATGGTAAAACGAACGCAGTGTAACTGAGATAAAATTTATATCATCATGAGTATGTTTTAACTTCAAATAAATAGTATATTTACTAATAAAAGCCTAATCAGTATGCCGCCGCTTTATACTGGTTAGGCAGTTTTAGTGATAATAAAGCCGCTATTGCCACAAACAAAATTGGTATCCAAATCCAGGCCTTTAAACCAAACTCTTAATACACCCAGCCTGAAAGCAACGTGCCTATGAATTGCCTCATTGCATTTGCCATGTAATAAAAACCGACCTCTAGTAATACCCCATCATTATCAGCATAGCTGACGATAAGGTAACTGTGTAATGAAGAGTTAATGGCAAAGACGACAACAAATATGAGCAAGCCTATAACGATTGAGGCCTGAATATAAACATCAAACTACAAAGCTAGTGCGATAGCTGCAGGAATAAAAGTCAGATAGCTCGCCCACAAAAACGCCTTTTTTCTTCTCAGTAAAGTAAGGGGCGACAGATTTTACAATACCATAGCCGATGACCCAGCTTGCCATAAAACTACCCGCCCATCAGTGACTCTAGCCAAACGTCGCTGCCAAAAATACAGGTAAGTCCACGACAAACCAAACATCCCTAGCCCCAAACAAAAACAGTCCTGCCGCAGACAGGATATTGATAGCCGGACTTTTAGAAAAAACATCTTTAAACTTAGGCTTATTAGTGGCTTTGCCAATGTCTTCTTTCAGTACCAACAAACTAAATATCCAAGCGACGCTCTATCAATGGGTAGCTACACTAACAGGCTCTAAGAACGCGTTGAAAGGCGTTGGTTTTTTATGAGTGGTTTGCTACTGACACTGACAGGCTTTAAGGGTGCGATTATATTGATGGCAGCACTACAGAGTTTGCTCTCAGCATCTTTTGATACCAATAGTTTGATGGCACTTGTAATACATAGTAAACCAATAAAAGCTTATATCTTTTGAGTATCTGAAAAAGTAATAATGATATCTTGCTATCCATTGTCGATATATTCAGTGACATAATTAGGATTATTGAAATATTTTTCACGATCTGATAAATCTGGATCATCACCTATCATTTTTCCGCTCAATTAGCGACCTGACAAAGAGGATGCCGTAGCTTGTAACATTGGCTCTCCATGTAGTGCCAATCAAACTACCAGTCAATCATCTCTCCAGTAACTTTGGGCATTTCTGTTAATATGCTGATAAAAATCTGTCCATCATCCAACCGTTCTCTACAGTCTATAGTTCGTTGATGGTCCACGACTGATAGTCTTGTCGAGCGTTGGCGCACAACTACAACTCTTTATAGTGGTATACATTATTCAGTTAACAGTTTGGCTAAGGTTAATATACCTAATACTAGGGGACTGTCTTTACGGTAAACAATGGATAGTTGAACGTGTTTTGGTCCGTCAACGAGTGGCGTCATGACCAGTGATTTTTCATATCGACTGCCGATCACCATATTTTTACCTATAATGGTGTAGCCCAAACCTGCCGCGATACACCCCAAAACACCATCAGCGCTACTCATCAGCATCAGCTCATCACTACCTCTACCCGCTTTTTGTTGCCACATAATGGCCTGTGTTCTGTAGCCGCACCCTTCATCGCGAACCAATAAAACAGAATCATGTTCACTGCCCAATGGTGTCACCATCATCAGCTCTTCTTTGACAACAGGAATCACCACTAGATCTTTATGTTTAGGTGCATTGCCGATGGCCGCGCAGTCTACTTTATTATTCAAAACAGCCAGTACTAACCTATCGCTAGTATCTGTATAAACTTTGGCTCGAATATCAGCGTGATTTAGCTTAAGTTGTTTGAGTGCCAACGGCATATGAACGGCCGCAAAGGTTTCAGGCATACCGATTATTAACTCATAACTGTCTTTGTTACGCGAAAGAGCCGATATTGCCTGATATTCTAATTGTAAAATTTGGTCAGCATAGTCACACAGCTGTCGCCCGCTCGGAGTCAATCGCAGCTTTCGTCCAACAATATTGAACAGTTTTGTGTCCAGTTCTCTTTCGAGTTTTTTAATACGATTAGTGATATTCGACTGAACGGTATGCAGTTTTTCAGCAGCGCCTTTAATACCATCTTCATCAACCACGGCTTTAAAGGTTTTTAGCGCCAAAATTTCCATATAGACATCCTTATCCATTTATTAAATACTTCTTATAATAAGAATCTTTTGTTTCAAATAATTCAATTTTTAAGATTAACAGAATCACGTATTCTTTGTGAATAACTTTCCTATATTAAGTCATAAAAATGTCTATAGAGCTCACGAAAGTCCGTGTATACATTGCTGGAATTTGTAGTTTGATAGTGACCGTAGGGGTTGCTCGATTTTCATATAGCCTCTTATTACCAGTTATGCAAGAAGGCGCAGGATTAACAGAGCTCGGTGGTGGGTGGCTGGCTAGCACCAACTTTATGGGCTATATGTTTGGTGTTTTACTTGCTGCGAGTATGCATAATCTCAATTATAAATATAACTTACATCGTGTTTATCTTGTTTTGAGTGTGGTGACTTCTGCCGCTATGGTTATGACCACAGATATAACCACTTGGGCGATATTAAGGTTTCTCGCTGGAATTTGTGCTTCAGGCGGGTTTATCATTGCTTCAGGATTGGTATTAAAGTGGCTGGTAAAAAATAACCACCGTGCAGAGTTGGGTATTCATTTCGCAGGTGCTGGTTTGAGCATTGTGATTACCTCATTATTGTTCGAGGCTATGCAAGCCATATCAGCAGATTGGCAGCAGCAGTGGTTGGCCTTGTCTGTTTTAGCAATAGTATTTGCAGTGCCTGCGTGGTTATGGATGCCACACCCGTCCACCGAAAGTAAAAATCAAGAAGTGGTTGAAGACAATCCACCAAGCAAGCTGTTTAAGTCACTCATGATGCTCGCCTATTTTTGTGCAGGTTATGGCTACGCAGTAAGCTCTACTTTCATTGTCGATATTGTAGAGAGTACAAAGGGCTTGAAAGGACAAGGAGGTATTGTTTTTCTATTAATTGGTTTGGCGGCTACACCTGCTGCACTCATATGGGATCGTATTGCTCGAAGATTTGGTTATCTTAGAACGCTAATTGCCGCTTATCTTTTACAAATAATAGGCATTATACTTCCTGCTATTAATGACAGCTTACCTACGGTCATAATCAGTGCCTTATTATTTGGCGGTACTTTTATTGCTTGTGTCAGTTTGGTATTGACGATGGCGGGTAAATTCTTCCCAAGCGATCCTGCTAAGTTTATGGGTACCATGACGTTATCTTATGGTGCGGCTCAAATCATTGCGCCAGTCTGTACCGGGTATATTGTCGAAACTTATGGAAGTTATAATCCGGGTTTATACCTATCAGCAGCCGTCGTCATAATTGGTACGGTTTTCTTATATGGCTTATTAAATTTAAAGCATCCTTAATCATTTATTGATCAGCGAATAAATGATTTTTACTCGCTAAACAATATAGTAGGTAGAAATAACACGAGACCTCAATTAGGGGCTGTTGAACATTACGATCAACTGATACGCTTTGAAAATAAAATACTATCTATTTTGATCAATCGCTGCTGATTTTAGCCAAGTCGCAGCTTTACCTAAAGCGCGCTCTTTATGCCAAATAAGGACTAAAGCTACTGGCCAGTCGTGATCATCAAAGCCCAATGTTGGTGCGACTATATAACCATTGTCCAAGGCGCTGGCAACGATATGTTCAGGCACAAAAGCCCAACCTAAGTTACGCTGTACTAGTTCAACGATGACCCACTGACTCTCAACCCACCAAACATCCGATGCTATCCGTAATCGTGCTTTATCTTCACTATGGTTACGAGTAGCTACCAGTAGTTGTCGATAACGTTTGAGCTCTTCCCATCCTATTTTTGGGCTATTCAACTCATGCTCTGGGGCGCAAACCACTTTAAGCCGCTCCCGACCCAGAATATGAAAATTTAGCGCGGAAGGTAGTACATCTTGGTGCCACATAATGCCTAAATCAGCACGTTTCTCCACTACAAGATGACTCACATCTTCCATTAAAGGAAACAGTAGCTCTAGCTCCACGCTAGGGAATCGACGTGAAAACTCATCTAGCAAAGTACCCAAGCGTTCTAAAGGATATAGCTCATCAACTGCTAGTACCAATCTGCTCTCTACGCCTTCGCCCAAACTTTTGGCAACCCCGCGAAAATGTTCACAGCGCCCAAGTATGACCCGTGCTTCTACTAACAACCGCTCTCCAGCTGGCGTCAAAATTGGATAGCGACCGTCACGCACAAATAGTAAGTTATCCAAATCAATTTCTAAATTGGAAACAGCCGTGCTGATAACAGACTGCGCCTTACCCGTTTGCCGCGCTGCCGCTGAAAAAGAGCCTGTTTCTACGGTCGAGACAAAGGCTTTTAGTTGCTCTAGTGAAAAGCTCATCTATCTGTATATCCTATAGGTCCTAACTTGGTTATCCGATTTTAACAGATACAATAGCCCGATAAATCACGAATTTAACTGGAAATTTCGATGCGTACTACTAAAGATCGTATTCGCCATACATTAGGTTTTGAGGTCATCGGTCTAATGATATTTGTACCTTTGGCAAGCTTGGTATCTGGCTTTGACAGTCAATTGGTAGGTAGCATGGCTATTGTTGGCTCAATCATCGCGATGCTCTGGAACTATTTTTACAACTGGGTATTTGATCAGGTCTTATTAAAACTGCGTGGAGAGGTAGATAAAACTGTTTTATTGAGGGTATTGCATGCGTTTATGTTTGAAGGTGGTTTACTGTCATTGTACCTACCAATGATTGCATGGTACTTACAGATTAGCTTGTGGAACGCGTTTATGATGGGCGTTTCTATGGCTGCTTTCTATTTAGTGTATGCCTTTTTCTACAATTGGATTTATGACAAGGTGTTTCCTGTTTTAAAAGTAGACTTTTCATCCCACTATAAAAGCAGAGCATAACAATATGATACGAGTGTTTAGTCATATACCAGTTGAGAAATAATTTTTTGATCTTAAGAAGTTTAGACTCAGCAGCATAAACTATACCCAACGGCACCAGCTGTCTCATCCTTCAAACCTATTAACAGACTACTTAAAACAGACTGATATAATGGAACCACTTAAAATAGACTGCTTACCTAGCCTGATATATCAAAGTCAGCGATAGCCTGCGTCAAGATTTTGGGCACTGTGCGCTTGAGGTTATTACCTTGCCATCACCCAATCTATAAGCCAATAGATAATTACCCCACACGCAGCCGCCGTCGAGTGCGCGCGCATGTGGCAAATCAATCTCGCCTTTTAGCGCAGCCCAATGACCAAATAATATCTTACGAGTACGCGGTACTTGCCACTCAAACCAAGGCAAAAAATCGGTTGGCATAGCCTCATCTAAACCTGCTGAAAAGCTAAACTCAAGCGACCCATCCTGCTTACAGAGACGCATACGCGTAAAGTAATTAGCAATCGCCCGCATTTTGGTAAATCCTTCGATACCTGCATGCCATTCATCCGCTTCTTTGCTATATAGATTCGGTAGCAATTGATCGAGCTGCGCCAAATTACTTTGCAACTGAGCTTCTAATTGCTGTGCATATCCTGCAGCTGCTTCAATACTCCAATGCGGTGGAATACCGGCATGTACCAACACTGTTTGCTCATCAGGATAGGCTAATATCGGCTGCCTGCGTAACCATTCGAGCAACTCATCACAGTCATCCGCAGCAAAGATAGGTGCGGTTTTGTCTTTATTTTTAAGCTTAGCGGCGCCCCGCCAGACTGCTATCAAATTAAGATCATGATTGCCCAATACCGTTGCCGCAGCGCCTTGCTCACACAACGCTTTGACATGACGCAGCGTATTCAATGAGTCCTCGCCGCGTGCTACCAGATCACCAGCAAACCATAATTTGTCTTGGGCAGGATCGAAATCCAGTGTTTTTAGCAATTGTAGATATGCAGCATAGCAACCTTGTAAGTCACCGATAACATACTGATGGCGAAAACTCATAATACCTCAACGATTTAAACACGATAGTTAAAGACAGCTCGATAAGAAATAAGTACTTAAGTACTGGTCATAAAAATAAAGCATAAAAAACCGCCATTATAATTGACGGTTAGTAGCATGCTTTTATGTATCAAAAATACATTATACGTCTAGCTGTTGTGAATGATTGCTTAGGTTCACAAAGTCTGTAACGCTTAATGTTTCAGGTCGTGCCTGCGGGTCAATACCACAAGCCGCAAAGTCATCCTCGCTCAATGTCGGTAACAACGTTGATTTTTTGAAGATAGCACGTAGCGTCTTACGACGATGGTTAAAGGTCTCACGTACGACAATGGCAAAGTGCTCTTCATCGTTTGCGACGACTGGTTTATTGATATGTGGCGTCAGGCGAAACACAGCACTGGTCACTTTTGGTGGTGGATTAAACGCACCGCGAGGAACCGTCAGCAAGTAATCCGTATCACAGTGGTACTGCATGATGACCGATAAGCGGCCATAAGTCTTGCTACCCACATCGGCTGTGATACGCTCGACCACTTCTTTTTGCAACATAAAATGCATGTCTTGAATCACATCGGCATAGCTAAGCAGATGAAATAAGATAGGCGTTGAGATGTTATATGGTAGGTTACCCACCACACGTAGCTTACCGCGCTCTTGACTATATAGCTCACGGTAGTCCACATGCATCGCGTTGTCTTTGATAATCTCAAAGTTCGGATGGCTATTGGCACCGATACGAATACGCAAGCTATCTGCCAAATCGCGATCCAGCTCCACTACTGTCATCGCATCCACTTCTGCCAATAACGGCTCGGTCAATGCGCCCATACCAGGCCCAATCTCGATCAAATTATCATCACGCTCTAGACGAATACTTTCGACTATTTCGCGAATGACGCTAGTATCATGCAAGAAATTTTGGCCAAAGCGCTTACGCGGCTGATGTTTGGCAGCACGTAAGCTGTTAGAAATAGTTTGAGCATCAAATGAAGTTTTGGACATAGAATAGTCTTAATGTATAAAAGATAAATGGGCGATAATAATGTAATGGCAGCGATACGCTGACTTTATAATGTTGAATTATACCACAGCTCATAATTAGGCTGTGTTTTCAACAACCGTGTTTTTAAAAGTAGCCGTTAGTTGAGCACAACTAATGGTTTAGTGATTTATCAGCCATCTCATTAGCCATATTTAGTGCTTGATATAAGCTGGTCGCACTTGCACTACCGCTTCCTGCCAAATCTAGCGCCGTACCATGATCGACGGAGGTACGGATATAAGGTAATCCTAAGGTTAGATTAACCGTATCGCCAAAACCATGCGATTTGAGTACCGGCAATCCTTGGTCATGATACATGGCAATGACCGCATCACAGTTTACTAAGTGTCTGGTGGTAAATAACGTATCCGCTGGCATAGCCTCTGATATATTGGCACCTGCATCGATAAATTCACGCAGGACTGGATTGATAATTTCAATCTCCTCACTTCCTAAGTGCCCGCCCTCGCCTGCATGTGGATTGAGGCCGCAAACCAAGATACGAGGCTGCGTGAGACCAAACTTTTCTCTCATATCATCGATGACAATTTGTACCGTTTGACGCACGTTATCTACAGTAATCGCAGCAGGGATGTCCTTCAGTGGCAAATGCGTAGTGACAAGCGCTACTTTCATCGCTTGATTGGCAAGCATCATAACGACTTTTTCACAGCCACTTTGCTGCATAAAAAACTCAGTATGACCACTAAACATGGTGCCATCTAACAGCTTGATACCAGCATCTATCAACGCTGATTTTTGCAAGGGGCCTGTGACAATAGCCGCGACTGTATTATTTATTGCCAATTTATGAGCAATGTCTAACTGCTGAGCCACCATTGCTGAGTTAGCAATATTGATTTGCCCGCAGACAACGGGTGCGGCACAAGGAATATTCAGTAGGATAAAAGCACTATCAGCTTCTATATCTTGCTGTGACATCTGCTCTACCAAGTTAACATTGAAATTATCAGCGTTTATATCTGTATTGATAGTATGCCAACTAGGTGTACTTTTGAGCACGCCAGATGCTATCAGCTCCTCTGCGCGAGTTTGCATGGCTTGAGCATCAGCAGTCACCCAAATTGGTCGAGCAAAATCTTGCAACTTACCTTCTGCTGCTAGTCCTAGTACTACGTCCATGCCAATACCCGCAGGCTCACCTGTGGTGATTAATAGCGGTCGTTTTTCTTCTGTCATAACAATAGCCTTATGTTGCCCAAATTATTGATTTTATTATATTTATAATTCGCATTTTAAATTTTTATACTTAGATACTGTATGGTATCTCTTACTTCATAAAAAACAATCACTTCAGATTTAGTGCTTTATCAAGTCTAAAAAACCACATTATGTGTTAAACTTTCGCATCTGATTGTAGCATTTACAGACAAACCTGAGACCGCGTTTTGGTACTTCTATCGTAGAGGCGTGCTACGTTTGTATTGCTCTATCATCGATATCCTTTTTCATACCCACTTTAACTCATTAGGCACTCATGGCAGAAAACGACAAAACCGACGACTTACTCAATCAGACACCGCCGCACAATATTGATATTGAAAAGGCATTGCTCGCGTCTTTGATGAGTATCGAAGAGGCGTAC
>Ga0209295_1000362_pt1 | contig 25108 bp, 23 predicted proteins | sample Porto_5metaG_FD_187428 | JGI IMG/M metagenome (GOLD analysis project Ga0209295, IMG submission 187428) | Marine algal microbial communities from Porto, Portugal - Porto_5 metaG (SPAdes) (version 2) | ecosystem: Host-associated > Algae > Red algae > Unclassified | place: Portugal: Porto... | reverse complement strand
ATAGTCGGTGTATTGCTTCGCGATTTGCAGCAATCTATAGGTTTTACCTGTACCAGCAACGCCCGTATAAATAATATTGGTCGGTTCATGAGCAGACATATCAGGCATAACGTTATCCAGCGGCATTAAAAACAGGTTTGAAATAGACATGCTAACATTTTGTCATTATAACGTGGCTGTCTATTGGCATGGTAACTATAGTCAACCCTCTATAAGTTAGAGGCGAAATAAGTCTAGCTTGGCCTACTACTTGTAGTATCTTCACTCGGCTTCCTTTGTCCAAATGACGCTGGCATATAAGATAGCTAGACTACTTTATTCAGCAATCTAAGCTGATGACATAACCTAGCAACATAGCCGCGCTACTATTGTTTTGATTGTTTTGTAAGCGCAGCAGTTCATGCTAATAATAGTAGGAAGGCAATGGTTGATGTACCATAGTATTTATAGCGATTGTCATTATCTATACTTTTGTCGCTATCATGAAAAGCCATGCTAAGAATGTCATTCAACTCATTTACGTTAAGGAATTTTGTATGTCAGGATTATTAAAAAAACTACCCGCCAAGTTGACCAATAAACTGCCAGCCAAAGTATCTGACAGCACAAAATCTTCAGTTGAGAAACCTAGTAGCACGCTAAAACCAATTAGCAATCAATTTACCAAACTGTTATCAGTCACCAAATACCTGCCTGCTGGAGCACGCTCAAGTATTTTATCTAAAGCCTTTGGCAAGGTCGTCCCCTATGTCGGCACGACCGGCATTTATTATGAGACGGTAGAACCAAACCAAGTCGTCGTTAGTTTAAATAACAATAAAACTGTCCAAAACCATATCGGCTCTATCCATGCAGTCGCCATCACGTTACTGGCTGAGACGGCAACGGGATTTATTTTGGGTTTAAACTTACCTTCTGATCGTATCTTGCTGATTAAATCTTACTCGGTAAACTTCCATCGTCCAATTAAAAAAGGTCAAATTGCTGCTGTGGCAAGCTTGTCTGATGAACAACGTCTGGATATCCTAAACACGCCAAAAGGTGAGATGATTATCCCTTGTGTCATCAAAGATCGTGAGTCTGATAGTGACCGTGATCCAATTGTGGTTGAGATGACGTGGGCATGGATACCAAAAGCGGAGCTAGAGGCACGCCGCCAAGGTAAAGCATCTGAAAAAGTCGCAGAAGATGACACTAAAACCGAGGCATCAATCGAAGAAAGCGATGCTTCATCTACTCAAAACAATAGTGCTGATAAGTAGTTAATAAAAACTGATAACAAACCCAATGAGGAAATAGTATGTCCAAACTTAGTACTTGCCTATCTACGCTAGCGCTCACCGCTATGTGCTCATTGGGTTTTGTTCATAGCGCTAATGCCAACACAACGACAGCTGTCAGCGTTGCTAAATCTGGTCCTACTTTCTTGGGCGATGGCGGTACTTATCCTTTCTCAGAGGCTGTACGCGTGGGCAATACATTATATATGTCGGGACAAATTGGCTTTAAAGATGGCAAACTGGTCAAAGGCGGTATCAAAGCTGAAACCAAGCAAGTGCTAGATAATATCCATGGCACGTTATTAAAGTACGGCTACCGAAAGTCTGATATCGTTAAATGTATGGTCATGCTGACTGATATGGATGACTTTGATGACTTTAACAAAGTCTACAAGGCTGAGATGATAAAGCCCTATCCTGTACGCTCAGCCTTTGGCGTATCAGAACTGGCTGCTGGAGCAAGCGTTGAGGTTGAGTGTATGGCTACAAAATAATAGCGGCCAAAAACTCTAAAGCTTCACCATTAGAAAATCATTAAAACTAAATAACTGGCTATTTACGCCAGTTATTTTTTGTCTGCTATACCAATAACCAGTCAGCGAGTTTATACCAAGATTGTGTCGTCCGTTAAGGCGCTCTCTTTCGTCACACGTAGCACTTCTTCCAATGTCGTGCGCCCTTCTATGACTTTACGTAAGCCATCTGCACGTATCGACGGGGTCTGCTGGCGCGCATACTCTTCCAGCTCATACTCAGCCGTATTGCTATGAATCATACGGCGCAATGTATCGTCGATTGGCACGACTTCATAGATGGCAGTACGTCCTTTAAATCCTGACTGATTACATTTATCACAGCCAACTGGCTTAGGCAGGCGAATCGACTCATTTTCTATAGACTCAGCATCGCTCTTTTGCACTGACCCAATGCCAATTTCGGTAAATAGCTTGGCTTGCTCGGTATCAGCAGCCTGCCAGCTTTGACAATGTGAACATAAGGTACGTACCAAACGCTGCGCTACTACACCAATAAGCGACGACGACAACAGAAACGGCTCAACACCCATGTCCTGTAAGCGAGTGACCGCGCCAATAGCAGTGTTGGTATGCAGCGTCGATAATACCAAATGCCCTGTCAAAGACGCCTGTACAGCAATCTCTGCTGTCTCTAAATCACGAATTTCACCAACCATCACCACATCAGGATCTTGACGAAGCATTGCACGCAAACTTTTAGCAAATGTCATGTCTACTTTATTATTAACCTGCGTCTGCCCGATACCATCAAGCTGAAACTCAATCGGATCTTCGGCGGTCAAGATATTGCGGGTCTGATCATTTAAATCGGTCAATGCAGAGTATAACGTGGTAGTTTTACCCGAGCCAGTCGGCCCTGTCACCAGAATGATGCCATGTGGACGATGGATTAAACGCTTTAGCTCAGTATAGTCATTATCAGACAACCCCAAATACGTCATATTCAAACGGCCAGCTTGCTTGTCTAATAAACGCATCACCACCCGCTCACCAAAGCTCGATGGTAAGGTCGATACACGCACGTCGACCTCTCGCCCTGCCAGTCTTAAACTGATACGTCCATCTTGCGGCACTCGCTTTTCGGCGATATCCAATTTAGCCATTACCTTAATACGAGAGACCAACAATGGAGCCAATTGGCGTTTTGGTGTAATGATTTCTTTTAGCTCACCATCGACTCGGAAACGGACAACCAAGCGCTTTTCAAAGGTCTCAATATGGATATCTGAGGCACTTAAACGAATGGCTTCGGACAATAAGGCGTTGATCAGACGAATGATAGGCGCATCGTCTTGTTGATCCATCAAGTCTTCAGTTTCAGGGACGCTATCTGCCAAGCTATCGAGATCAGGATGGTCCTCTAGCCCAGCTGCGATGTGCTGCGACTCTCCTGTATTGCCAGCATAAGTCGCGTTCATACGTTTTTCGAACTCATCCGAGCTGACACTTTCGTAAGTGGGTACACTGCGAATCCCTTGCTGCTGTAAAAACCGTACCGCTTCATTGATCGCTGACAACGGAGTAGCTTTGGTCAGCACCAATGTCGATGGCAGCTCAGAATCTATCGCCAGTATGGCCAAAATCTGATGACGTTTCGCAAAGCTGTATGGCAACTGCATCATAAAGACGACCCAATAGTTGAAGATAAGAAAAAACACATACCAAGACACAGTAGACGCTTGGCCCTTAACAGATCGCATCAAAAAAGACTGCCAGTAAGGTTGCATGAGTTTGTTATAATAGCATTTTGTTTTAGACGGGTATTATTTTATGTGACTGACGCTTTATACCTACCGCCCAGCACATATTATTACTATCAGAGTTAGCATATCATGCGATTTTTTGCAGGCAGCTTGCCATTGTCTACTACAACTTTTAGATTGCTTAGATTACCCATCATATTTTGTCTGTCCCTTCTCCCGCTCGATATTAGGATTTTCCGTTATGTCAGAGAACGTTAGCACTACTCATCAAACACCACTTTTACAAGATACCTTTACTGTCGGTAGCCGTACTTTTTCTTCGCGTCTGCTGGTCGGTACCGGTAAGTATAAAGACATGACAGAGACTGGAGAAGCTATTGCCGCTTCAGCAGCCGAAATCGTGACCGTTGCTATTCGCCGTGTAAATATTGGACAAAACAGCAATGAGCCGAATTTGTTAGATGTGATCTCACCTGATAAATATACGATATTGCCCAACACTGCTGGCTGCTTTGACGCCGAAACAGCCATTCGCACTTGTAAGCTTGCTCGCGAGCTATTGGGTGGGCATAACTTGGTTAAGCTTGAGGTATTGGGTGATGAAAAAACCTTATATCCAAACGTTATGGAAACTTTAAAAGCCGCCAAAGTACTGATCGATGATGGTTTTGAAGTGATGGTTTATACGTCAGATGACCCTATCGTCGCCCAAGAATTAGAAAGCATGGGCTGTGTCGCTATTATGCCGCTTGGCAGTTTGATTGGTTCAGGACTTGGTCTACTCAATCGTCATACGCTTAGCTTGATAATCGAAAATGCCAAAGTACCCGTATTGGTTGACGCTGGTGTCGGCACTGCGTCTGATGCGGCACTTGCCATGGAGCTTGGCTGTGATGGCGTACTGATGAACTCAGCCATTGCCAATGCACAAAACCCAGTAATGATGGCACACGCAATGAAACATGCCATGTGGGCAGGTCGCGCTGCGTTTTTGGCAGGTCGTATGCCTATGCGTAAGATGGCTACTGCCAGCTCACCACAGACTGGGTATTTCTTTCAATAAATTGAAGCATAACTGACATGACATAATAGAGTGTGTTGAGTATTTACGTATAGTGCTGTCAGTGCTATGGTTGATTGCTTAACACGCTCTATATCATTTATATAATAATAAAAAATGTTATTTGATTGAATACCTACTTATTATAATTTTCACATAACACTTATCGTCATAAAAGGATTTATTATGCGACTTCTCACAGCAGTCGACCAGTTGTTTCTACTTCTTGAGTCGCGTAAACAGCCCATGCATGTTGGTGGACTGTTTGTATTTGAATTACCAGACAATGCGGATAGCGATTTTGTCTATCAATTGGTGAAACAAATGCAAGAGTCTGATGTGCCGCCTAGCTTTCCTTTTAATCAGGTACTTGAACATTTAGCCTTTTGGAAAAAAGACAAAGACTTTGATGTGGAGCATCATTTGCATCATGTCGCGCTACCAAGTCCTGGACGTGTACGTGAACTACTGATGTACGTCTCAAGAGAACATGGACGTCTGCTAGATCGTGCCATGCCTTTGTGGGAATGTCATGTCATCGAAGGTATCCAGCCAGAAGTTGAAGGTGGGCCTGAACGTTTTGCGTGGTATTTTAAGATTCATCATTCTTTAGTTGATGGCATCGCAGCGATGCGCTTGGTCAAAAAGTCCTTGTCACAGTCGCCGACCGAGCCTGTAACTCTGCCTGTCTGGTCGTTGATGGCGCGCCATCGCAACCAAGTAAACGCTATCTTACCTAAAGAAAGGTCGATTAGGGGTATTCTAAAAGAGCAGATATCTACCATAAAACCTGTATTTACAGAGCTGCTAGATAATGTGAAAAATTATGGTGATGAAGGATATGTTGGCACTTTTGATGCACCGATGAGTATCTTGAATAAACGTATATCAGCTTCACGGCGTATAGCCGCACAGTCTTATGACATACAGCGGTTTAACGATATCGCTGAAAGGCTCGAAATTAGTAGAAATGATGTGGTACTGGCGGTCTGTGCAGGTGCTATTCGTCGTTACCTAATCTCAATGGATGCGCTACCGAGCAAACCGTTGATTGCGTTTGTACCGATGTCACTGCGTACGGATAATAGTATATCAGGCAACCAGCTGTCATTTGTACTGGCAAACTTGGGTACGCATTTAGATAATCCATTGCGCAGAATAGAGCTGATTCATCGTAGTATGAATAACGGCAAACGTCGCTTTCGCCGTATGAACCAAGCGCAAGTCATCAACTACAGTATCGTCTCATACGCGTGGCAAGGCATTAATTTGGCGACAGGGCTGTTTCCTAGAAAGCAGGCATTTAACCTAATCATTTCCAACGTACCTGGTTCTGAAAAACCCCTGTATTGGAATGGGGCACGCCTGCAATCGTTGTACCCCGCTTCTATCGTCTTTAATGGTCAAGCGATGAATATCACTTTGGCCAGTTATCTAGATAAGATTGAGTTTGGTATCACCGCTTGTAGTAAGGCGCTGCCTCGTGTACAAGATATGCTGATGCTGATAGAAGAAGAGTTGCAGCTGCTAGAAACTACCAGTAAAGAGTTAGCATTCAAAGGCATCACTGTTGAAGATAAAAATGACAATAAGAATAACGATAAAACGAAAAAGCTGGCTCCTTAATGGAACCAGCTTTTTTCATTCATACTCAATCTAGATCAATCACATCTAAATCCTGAAAGTGCTAAACGTTAATACCAACGAGGTTAACGTTTAGATTGCGTCACCCCAGATTGGTACAACTGTCTGCATCAATGGCTTAAGCAATTTTACATTACAAGCAAAGATCGAGCCTGATGTCATAGAGTTGTGTGCACCAGTATGATCAACCACCACACCGCGTGCTTCAGTGACAATCAGCTCACCTGCCGCAATATCCCATGGCTTAATAGACATTTCGAAATAACCGTCAAAACGACCAGCGGCAACATAGCACAAGTCAAGCGCAGCTGAACCCATACGACGGACTTGACCACCAGCTTCAGAAACCTTTTGTAAGCTCTCAAAATGCTGTTTCGCAAAAGAAACCACTTCACCATTGCGCTTACGCTCAAGCGGATGACCGGTTGTAAAGAAACCGCCGTCGATAGTTTTGCGCTCGCTCACTTGCATACGGCGATTGTTTAAACGCGCGCCTTTACCGCGGCTCGCTGAGAACATCTCATCACGTACTGGGTCATAAACCACACCGTGTTGGGTAACGCCTTTATGCTGTACAGCGATAGACACACAGAACTGCGGTACACCGTGGACGAAGTTCTTAGTGCCGTCTAGTGGATCGATAATCCAGCACCAGTCAGCATCTTCGCCGCGGCCTTCTTGCATACCAAACTCTTCACCCAAAAATGAATGGTTAGGATAGCTGGCTTTTAGCGTCTCAATCGTGAGTTCTTCGCTAAAGCGATCAATGCGGGTAACCAAACCATCAAGTCCTTTAGACTCAATATCCAACTCGATTTTGTGGCGGTTTTGATGCGCATATAAAATCTCTTTACCAACTTTTTCAGCAGTACGCGCTGCGATGACGACCATGGGTTCCATAAATAACCTATTTGCTTGATGAATGAATATAAAAAATAAGACTAACTTTGTGCCCACAACATGCCAAACAGCCGCCGCATCACACCACATCTATGCGATTAAAAACGTGTCTTGTATAAACGAAAACTTATAAAAGACACCCGCATTATACTAAAATTGTTCGATAAAAACGAAAAAACCGTCACGCTGACCAAGCCAATACTTTGGCGATCATCTAAACTGCGCAAGTTGTAAAAAAGTTAGCACCTACGGCTAGCAGGCGTTTGCTCTGTTTAAGGAGCTTATATCTGTTTTGATTAATACCTTTTGCAGTATCAATTTCTTAAAATAATATTGTAACGCTGAGCACGATACTTACGACAAGAGCGTTTTAAGCTGTTTAGTCACGCCTTCGATATCTAAACCACAGTCAACCAATTGTTCTGCTTGGGAGCCATGCGCAATGAAGCGATCCGGAATACCGATATTAGTAATAGCTGGACGACTTTGCTTAAAGGCAGCCGACTCATTGAGTAAATACTCATTCACTGCACTACCCGCGCCGCCCATGATCATGTGCTCTTCTAGGGTTGCTATATGAGTGACCCCTTGTGCTAATAACGTCTCAAGCATCGCGGTATCTAACGGTTTTACCCAGCGCATATTGACCACCTGTATCTGGCAATCTAACGCTACATCGTTATTTATTAAGCTTTCTGCTGCTTGCTGAGCCGTTGCTACCATCGTACCAAAGGCCAATAGTGCCAATTTGCAAGGTGCATCAGCTTTACCTAATGCTGACTCAACAACCGCTTCGCCAACTTTATAAGTTTGGGCTGGCTGCTTAATATCAGCACCTGTACCTGTACCACGTGGATAACGTACCGCCGTACAGCCTGAATACTCATAGCAAGTATTGAGCAAATGGTAGCATTCGTTCTCATCTTTTGGCGCTGCAATCACCATATTAGGCACACAACGTAAAAATCCGAAATCAAACACGCCAGCATGCGTGGCACCGTCTTCACCGACTAGGCCCGCTCGATCGATGGCAAACATCACATCGAGATTCTGCAACGCAACATCATGAATCAGCTGATCATATCCACGCTGCAAGAACGTTGAGTAAATCGCGACAATAGGTTTGACACCTTGAGTCGCCATACCGGCTGCTAGCGTGACCGCGTGTTGCTCAGCAATGGCCACGTCGAAAAAACGCTCTGGAAAATGACGAGCAAAATCCGTCATCCCTGAGCCTTCTTCCATGGCAGGGGTGACAGCTAGTAGCTTATCGTCCTCGGCCGCTTTATCACATAAGAACTGACCAAATACTTGCGAATACTTTAACGCTGGCTTTGTACTTAGTTGTTTCGTTGGCTGCTCTATGGAGTCAGCTTTAGACTCGCTATGATTTTCGACTGGCAATTTACTGATTGCATGATAGCCAACCGGATCTAACTCAGCCGGTGCAAACCCTTTACCCTTAGTGGTATAGATATGTACCAATACTGGGCCTTTTACTTGTTTCGCCAGTGACAATACACGCAATAGCTCAGGAATATTATGACCATCAAATGGACCAAAATAGGTAAAACCAATCGCTTTGAACAAATTATCTTCTAGCTGTGGAACATCGCGCATCTCTTTGTGACGCTTGCGGCGATCGAACGCTTGCATATCAGGACGGTGGCAGAGTATTGGCTCACCTGACTCAGAGATATCAACTTGATAACCCGACTCCCAAAGCATCGCTAAATGTCGTGAAAATCCACCAATAGAGCAAGATATCGACATATCATTATCGTTTAGGATGACTAGCAAATCAGCATCTTGCTGTACTGCGTCATTCATGGCTTCAAATGCCATACCACCTGTCATCGCGCCATCGCCGATGATGCAAGCAACCGTTTGCTCGCGGCCTTGATACCGCAGTGCAAGGCTCATGCCCAGACCAGCTGAAATAGAGGTCGATGAATGCCCAACGCCAAATGTATCGTAGACAGACTCTGCGCGCTCAGGAAATGCCGTCAGACCGTCTTTAGATCTGATAGTACCTAGCTGCTCACGGCGACCTGTCAGTACTTTATGAGCATAGGCTTGATGACCCACGTCCCAGACGATTTGGTCTTGCGGTGTCTCTAACAGGTAATGCAATACTATAGTCAGCTCAACCACACCCAAATTGGCACCGAAATGCCCACCGCTCTGACCAGCTGAATACAATAGAAAAAGGCGCAATTCATCAGCCAGCGTAATAAGCTTGGCAGCCGGAATCATGCTGAGATCATTGGGTGTACCAATTGCATCAAGCAATGGCGTATGAGGACGCACACGTGGAATCACAGTATAGGTCTGCTGTAAGCTCGATAGCTGAGCAGCAGAATCCAGCACTGATGTAGATAGGGACTGAGACTGGAACTGAGACTTTGGAGAATGAGGTGACTGCTGCATAAACCGTACGATACCTACCAATCTGCTGACAAGACGTGTCTTTAAAATATAGCGGTGACTATAATCAAAAGACGTCAATAATACCTACATCATTATTGATGTAATCGACCATATAATTATTCATGCAACTTCCGTATTTGTATAGCTGCGCTACTTACGACAGGTGACACGCTAGCACAATAGACTGCACGTCAACACCGCCCTTTTGTTATCAGAATATTGATGCTTTTATACTATTGACGACACTATTGACGACTGAGGGGTGACATTATGCCCTATTATTTCGCATCAATAGCGGATGTTAGTGACGACATAGTAATGTAAGGGTAAAGACTTGTCACTGTATCCGTCAAAATAGTATGGCATAATAGCATTTTTTTTTAATTGTCGCTTTAATCATCGTGCGTCGTCTGTGAACTTTGTGTGTTTTTATAACAAACACAATGAGTACGCTGTCTGTATGAACAGGTTATACTGGTATCATCTTAATATTAGCAGTGAAGTTTAGGTGACATGCTCATCTCAACTAATGGTTATTTCAAAAACAGTAGTTATCTTGAACAGCAATAACACACTTTTCACCGCCACGACTTTAGGCTTATGTAGGACAGCAATGTCATATCAATTTATCACTAGTGCCAAATTACCCACTCGTCACGGCGAGTTTGATATTCATATCTTTGAAAACAGCGAAGGTCAAGAGCATGTCATGCTGACTGTTGGTCTAACTGTGGTCGATCAACAGACAGATGTTATGGTTAGCCAACCCTCAGACGACGAGATATTGAATCAAACGGATGAAACAGTAACGAAGCAAGTGCCGCTCATTCGTATTCATTCTGAATGCCTGACAGGCGACGCGTTTAGCTCATTGAAATGCGACTGCGGTCCGCAGCTCAATACTGCCATGCAAGCCATCCAAGAGTCAGGTTGCGGTGCGATTTTGTACTTGCGTCAAGAAGGCCGCGGTATTGGTTTGACCAATAAGATTCGTGCGTATGCTCTACAAGATCAAGGTCATGATACGCTAGATGCCAATCTCATGTTAGGCTTGCCTGCCGATGCGCGTATCTATGACATGTGTGGGCCGATGCTTGCCCATGTCGGGGTCAATGCTGTCAGGCTCATCACCAACAATCCAAACAAAGTCGCTTATCTGACTGAGCATGGTATTGATGTTGTTGAACGGGTGCCATTGTTGGTTGGGGTCAATGATATGAACGCTGAATATCTAGCAACCAAACGTGATCGCATGGGCCACTTGTTTGATAAAAACATCAATCTTGATATAGATGCTTCTATCGATACAGACCTTAATACCGCCATACACCTGAATAAATAGACATTTTATGAGCATTTCAAATACAGATAACCAAAAAGACTTATCAACAGTAGCGTCAGTAACCACGCCAACCAACAGCGATATCATGCGAGTGCGCGAGTTTTTGGTTGGTTTACAGGCACGTATCTGTGAATCATTAGAAGCACAAGAGCGTGACGGCAGCACTAATGACAATGTGCATGCGACCTTTGTTCCTGATGACTGGGAACGTCCTGAAGGCGGCGGCGGTCGGTCATGCGTATTGGCAGATGGCGAGGTCATCGAAAAAGCGGGCGTCATGTTTAGCCATATTCATGTACATAACCTACCTGCCTCTGCGACCGCGCGTCACCCTAATATCGCTGGGCGTAAGGCTCAAGCAATGGGCGTATCACTGGTTGTCCATCCCAAAAATCCAAACGTGCCTACGAGCCATGCCAATGTGCGTTTATTTATAGCAGAAGCGGAAGGTGAAGCACCTATCTGGTGGTTTGGCGGTGGTTTTGACTTAACGCCATTCTATCCGGTACTCGCCGATTGTGTACACTGGCATCAAGTCTGTCATGATTTATGTGCGCCATTTGGGGACAATATCTACGCTGATTTTAAACAGTGGTGTGATGAGTACTTCCATCTGCGCCATCGTGATGAGCAGCGCGGTATTGGTGGTCTGTTTTATGATGACGTCAGTACGGAAAGTCGCGGATGGGACTTTGAGACCTGTTTTAATTTTATGAAGGCGGTGGGCAACGGTTATCTTGACGGTATTATGCCAATCTTTGAGCAACGTAAAAATACGCCTTATACTGACGCGCAGCGCGAGTTTCAGCTCTATCGCCGTGGCCGCTACGTCGAATACAATCTGGTCTACGATCGTGGAACACTATTTGGGCTACAGAGCAACGGACGTATCGAGTCAATTCTAGTCAGTATGCCGCCGCTTGCCAGCTGGCATTATCGTTTTGAGCCTGCTGAAGGAACGCCTGAGTTTGAGTTGACCGATTACTATTTAAAACCACGTGATTGGCTAGCACTATAGGTTTTGCAAATATTGCAATATTCATATTTTTCGAAAATATTAAAAAGGTCAGCCTCTATTCGCTGGCTTTTTTATTGTCAGTACTATTCAAATGAGCCATTCTCACGTTGTTATCGTAAAAAATACGTTATATAACTACCCTATAATCGCCGCAACCAACCATAAGCAACCACAAATAAGTTAAGTTATGCTTATTTAAAATATTACGAGGATATAACAACTATATAATTCCCATCGCGCAGATAACCGTTACAATAGAAGACGTTCTTTATTAGCAACTGTGCTCAAAAGAATTTTAGGCAGTATTTTGTATAACTATATTTTAAGTCAAAGCGAGCGTTTCTAATTGCGCTTACTATTAGCCAAGTTTAAAGGAGTAAGTCATATGGCACAGGTTCATATCAACAAATCTTTCAAGTCTCTGTTTAGCATCACCTTGATGGCAGCTGCACTGGGTCTAACGGCTTGTAGCACCTCAACAGGCTCTAACCCTGACGTTCAAGCGCGTCAAGACAGCATGAAAAACTGGGGTGACGCAATGGGCGTCATGGGTGATATGGCAAAAGCACCTGACACATTTGATGCTGATGTATTTAAAGAACAAGCGGCGTTCTTGGCAGAAGATGCCGCCAAGCCTTGGAGTCATTTTGAAGACCCAGAAGCGGTAGGCAATGCGACTGAAGCGGTTTGGTCGAATGCTGATGGCTTCAATGCTGAAGCTGAAAACTTTCAAAAAGTCACTGCTGAGCTAAATGCTGCTGCACAAAATGCTACTAGCATGGATGATGTCAAACCTGCCTTTGGACAAGTTGGTGCAAGCTGTAAATCATGCCATACCGACTTTAGAGCAAAAGACGAATAGACCTTTATATTTATAGTAAGTAGACAAGTATAGTCGTTCCACTATAAAAATATTACAGCGTTAACCTCGCTTGAAGTATTACATATACATCTACACTTGGTTGCCTTGTACTACTTTTAAATTGAATTGACTATAAAAAAACCGCCACATCAAATGATATGGCGGTTTTTTTATGGTCAAAATCAAATCATATTGATGTTGATAATAGCGATGTTAGTAATCGCCAAACTACTCTGCTGCTGCTTTATTCAACTCGATTGATTTTTGCTCATTAACTTTATTTACGATGGTCATGACAGACGAATCGCTCAAATCTATCGTACGGATTGGGAACGGAATATTGATATCTGCGGCGTCAAGGGCATTTTTAATCTCGACGATAACTTGATGAATCGAGGTGACTTTATTAGCCTGCGTACCATCTTCAATAAACCAGCGCACCATCAAATCCATAGATGAACCACCGAAACCAGTGGCAATTACGCTTGGTGTGGCTTTTTTTGAGACGCTACTGACTTTGTCTAGTGCCAGTAAGATTTCAGCTTTTGCGGTCTCTATATCATCTTCATAACCGATACCAACAGCCACTTGTAGGCGACGCTGTTTATAGGCAGTGTTGACTGTCAATGCTGAAGTATAAAGCTCTGAGTTGGGGATCACCACCTGCCTACCATCATAAGTTTTGATGGTAGTTGCGCGGATTTTGATATCTTCAACCGTACCTTCGTAGTCCCCTGAGACGATTTGATCGCCGATACGAAACGGTTCTGAGATCAGCAACAAAATACCAGAGAGTAGGTTTTGAAAAATATCTTTGAAGGCAAAACCAATCGCAACCGAACCAATACCTAATGCGCCAATCAGCTTAGCAGGTGTGAATCCTGGAATAGAAACAACCATGGCGATCATAAAACCAATAAACAGAATAAGTGCGCCACCTATCCGCTGAAATACCTTCACCAAGTTTTGATGGCGCACGCGCGCACCTAGGGTCTTGTGTACCACTTTTTTAAAGATAATAGACAATAGCCAAAAGATACCCAAAACAATAATTGCTGCCACAAAATATGGAATGCGCTCAATAAAGCCGCTTGCCAAGTCCTGCGTGGTATAGAGCACTTGTTGATAGATGGTCACACCATCGGTTAACGTATTCGATAGGCGGCTCACATCAGGGGTGGGCATAAAGGGTTGCTCCTATTGCTGGTTTTGCGCGTGTTTAAGAGTTCAAATAATCGGACATATCGCTATTGTCTGGCTATTTATGACATCAAATCAGCCTGAACGATTTCAATCCAGTAGCCATCCACATCTTTAATAAAGGCAATATTTTTCATGCTGCCATCTTCTGGACGTTTTTTAAATTCGACGTTATTTTTGTCAAACCAAGCAACCGCTTCATCCAAACTTGGGACGCTAAAACAAATATGACCAAAACCTTGCGGATCTTGATTGCCGTCATGATAGCTAAAGTTAGCTTTTGTCTCGGTGCCGTAGTTATGCGTCAGCTCCAAAATACCACGCTGACGGAAGGCAAAGATTTCTAAATCATCACCAGTTGGCAAGTTTTCGCGCTCGCTTTCGGTCAATTTAGCCAAGAAGTATAAGTCAAAGCCCATATCAGGGAATTTTTTAACGGCAAGCAAGGTCATACCCAAAACACCTGTGTAAAACGCTAGTGATTTGACAGGGTCTTTGACACGTAGCATGGTGTGGTTAAAAGTAAAACCGGTCGTCTGTGATGAAATTGGCTGAACACCATCCGTGCTGACACTGCTAGCAGGCTGGTCTATTGCGTCGTTATTATTGTTAGATGAAATAGACATAATTATCCTAATATAATTCAAAAAATAAAGGCATAAGCACGCAAATCACGAGCATCATGATTTGCGTCGTTCTCTTATCATAATAAAAAATGGCAAAATAACTGATAGGGTTTTGTAAGAATATGAACAAGGTATGTTCGTCTTTATCCCCTAACTAGCTAGTTGTCTAAAGCTATCTAAGACTGACTAGCTATCTAAAAAACGCACCTTTCCTGTCTCCAGATCATACTCAGCACCAACTACCAATAGCTGACCACTATTGGTTAAGTCCTCTAATGCGCGTGAGCCATGCTTTAGCTGACTGACTGACATACGTACGTTGGCGCGGATAGAGCGATCGACCAACTCGTCTGCATCGACGTCTTGACCATTGGCAGTTGCCAGTTCGTGCAAGTTATAAACGCTTGGTCGAATACGATCAACGATAGACTGCAAGTTAGGTGAATAGTTCTGTTCAGGGTTAATCATTGTCTCGACACAAGCAGTGACAGCGCCACATTTTGAATGTCCAAGTACCACTACCAATTGTGTACCAAAGGCTTCGGCTGCAAACTCGATTGAACCAATCTGTGATGGTGCAACTACGTTACCTGCGACTCGTATGACAAACAAATCTCCCAAACCTTGATCAAAAACAATCTCAACGGGTACTCGTGCATCTGAGCAACCCAAGATAATGGCCAATGGATTTTGATCCTTAACCAACTCTGGACGGCGCTGCATATACTCATCGGTACTGGTGAGGCTATCAACGTAGCGTGCATTACCTGCTTTTAAAAGCTCAAGCGCTTCTTGACCTGTGGTTGGACGTATATCGGTAGGCATGAGAGATCCTTTATCATCAATAATATTAAAGTTGTAAGCTGTTTTGCATACATGTATTCCAGCATAGATTGATTAATTACCACCAAACTATCAGGCTAATCATGTTTGTCAGCCATAACGTGATTGTATAGGAATAAAAACCAAAAAACGGTAAAAAAATTTGTCTAAATATCTTTAGGTGAATGTAGTCATATTTAAAAATACAGCTATAGTGGATTCAGTTTAAAAGAGAGTCAAAGCAACCGAGTGCAGATGTATATATGATACTTCAAGCGAGGTTAACGCTGTAGCTCTTTTATAAAGGACTGACTATATACATCGCTGCTACGACAGTATGACTCGCGTAACTTATAATGAACTTGCACTGACTTATAGCAAGGGTTTGTTATAATAAGCAGCATTTAGACCGCGCTTACACTCATGCCAATCCTTATAATGACAGCCAGTTACCTTGGCAGCTATATATAGCTAATGGACGCTTAGGAACAGATATTATGACCGATTTATCTCAAAATACGCATAACACCTCTGCGTCACCTCATGATGAACAGGTGCTGCTGCAACTGACTGGTCTAAAAAAAACCTATGATCAAACCGAAGTTCTAAAAGACATCAACCTTGATATCAAACATGGTGAGTTTTTGACATTACTTGGCCCATCAGGCTGTGGTAAGACGACACTACTACGCTTGATTGCAGGCTTTGAGCAGCCGAACGCTGGGGCAATATATTTGGATGGCATACAGATGGCAGGCTTGCCCGCTGATAAACGTCCGGTCAATACCGTATTTCAGCAGTATGCGTTGTTTCCTCATATGAGCGTTGCCCAAAACGTGGCATATGGCCTAAAGCTAAAGAAAGTCCCAAAAGATGAAATCCAAAGACGTGTTAGCGAGATGCTAGCGATGGTACAGCTAGAGCATTTGGCCAATCGCAAGCCGCAAGATTTGTCTGGTGGTCAGCAGCAGCGAGTTGCCATTGCACGCGCGGTGATTAACCGCCCTAAACTGCTATTGCTCGATGAACCATTATCCGCGCTCGATCACAAACTGCGTCTGCAAATGCAGTCTGAGCTAAAACGTCTGCAACGTGAGCTAGGTATAACCTTTGTTTTTGTCACCCATGACCAAGAAGAAGCGCTGTCGATGTCAGACCGTATTGCCGTGATGAAAGATGGCACGTTCCAGCAAATCGGTACGCCTATCGAGATTTATGAAACCCCTGCCAATTTATTTACTGCAAAATTTATCGGCGAGACCAATTTGTTTAGAGCTGAGGTCAAAGGGGTTTATCCAGACCAGCCAGATCGCGATGGCAAAGTGACCAACGGACGTATCGAGGTCGAAGTCTGTGAAGCGCAAGCGCAAGAAGGGCCAACCACATTACGCAACTTACGTCGTCCCAATTTTGCCAATGACGTGCAAGTGGGCGATATCGTCAATTTACTACTTCGTCCTGAAGACTTACGGATATATGATCCAAAAGACAATGAGCATAGCGGACTGTTAGGCCGTGTCATCGAGAGTAACTATAAAGGTAGCACCTTAGACTCAATTATTGAACTGGCAAATGGTCATATCATTAAGGCCTCTGAGTTTTTTGATGAAGACGATCCAAGCTTTGATTACAAATTAAACGAGGGCGTCAAAGTTTCATGGGTAGATGGCTGGGAATGGGTATTGCCAGAAGACTCTGAAACTGTGCCAGACATCACTGTACAAAAGGATGGCAGCTGATGGCTCGCAACCACTTAGGCAGTAAAAGTCCATTTCGTACCGCCACACTTTGGCTAATTTGGGGTTGGCTACTAATATTTGCACTATTACCAAATATCCTAGTCATCGCTGTCAGTTTTTTGACCCGTGATAGCAGTGCGTTTATTAGCTTACCTGTTAGCATCGACAGCTATGTGCGGATGATTGACCCATTGTATTTTGAGGTATTTGTCCACTCATTATGGATGGCAGGTATCACAACGATCATCTGCTTGCTACTGGGCTATCCTTTTGCGTGGCTAGTATCTAGGGTAAAAGTACGATGGCAACCGCTGCTTATGCTGCTATTGATCCTGCCATTTTGGACAAACTCTTTGGTACGGACGTATGCATTAAAGCTGCTCTTTGCTAATAACGGCTTGATTAACAAATTGCTATTAGCCATCGGTGTAATCGATACGCCTATCGATATTTTATATACCCAAGGCGCAGTGATCGCAGGACTAACTTACTTGCTATTCCCGTTTATGGTACTGCCGCTATACGCGGTATTTACTGACTTACGCAATGACATGCTATTGGCCTCGCAAGATTTGGGCGCAACTAGAACACAGACTTTTTGGCATGTAGTCTTACCTTTAACGACACCAGGCATTATCTCTGGTGTGCTACTAGTGCTGTTACCTGCAATGGGGATGTTTTATGTGGCAGACATCTTAGGTGGTTCTCGTAATTTGCTAGTCGGCAATATTATCAAAAACCAATTTTTAGATGCTCGTGACTGGCCATTTGGTGCGGCAGCTAGCGTATTATTGACACTGGCAATGGCAGTATTATTACTTGCCTACCGTGCCAGTAGCCGCCGCATTGGCAAAACCGATTTTAATGAGGTGGCCTAATGTCTACTAGCTCACCGAATAAAAAAACTCGTTCGATCAAGATTGGCAGTATCGCCGCCAAAGGCTATCTTGGACTGATTTATGCCTTGTTGTACCTGCCCATCATTGTCTTAGTAGTAATGTCTTTTAATAAGTCAAAAATTGGCTATAACTGGGGTGGCTTTAGCTTAAAGTGGTACGAATCGCTATTTAACAACCAAGCAATGCTCGATGCTTTTTGGCACTCGATTGTCTTAGGATTGGTGGCAGCCACTGTCTCGACTTTGATAGGCACACTTACAGCGCTGGCGTTACATCGCTACAATTTTCGTGGTAAAGGCTTACTAAATGGGCTGCTATTTGTCCTCATGATGTCGCCTGAGATTGTACTCGCTATCTCATTGCTAGCACTGTTCTTACTGATTGGTTTGCAGTTGGGCTTTGTCTCATTGCTATTGGCGCACATTACTTTTTGTTTACCCTTTGTTGTGATTACTGTCTTTGCGCGGTTGAGTAGTTTAGATGAGCGCTTGATGGAAGCGGCACGCGACTTGGGTGCTAACGAATCAACCATGGTGCGCACCGTATTAATTCCCGTTATCTTGCCTGCAGTTATGGCAGGTTGGTTACTTGCCTTTACCCTGTCGCTCGATGATGTAGTAGTGTCGACCTTTGTCACAGGGCCTAGCTATGAGATTTTACCGCTGCGCATTTATTCTATGGTGCGCGTAGGACTCAAGCCCGAAGTCAACGCCATTGGTACGTTATTGCTAGTTGCTTCACTAGCCTTGGTGGTTATTTCACAATTATTGTTACGCAAGCGCTAGATATCGATTGCTGACTAATTGCTTATTAACTGATTATTAATAACGGACTATGAGTGAAAGTCAGCGCTATATTGACTATAATGAATCTTTCTCATCTTAGCGGTTAGGTTATATTATGCTTGAGCTACGTCATCTTAATACATTAACCGCGCTACGAGCGCATGGTTCGCTTGCAGCAGCGGCGGATGAGCTGCACGTTACTGCCTCAGCCGTTTCACATCAATTAAAAGAGCTTGAGAACTACTACGACATCAGCTTGGTCAATCGTCGGACGCGCCCGCTTAGTTTTACACCAGCAGGTAAAGCAGTATTGGCATTGGCAGACAATATTCTACCGCAAGTTACCCGCACCAAATCCAACCTCAAACGCTTAGCACACGGTCAAGCAGGCAGGTTACGCCTAGCGTCTGAGTGCCACAGCTGCTTTGATTGGCTTATGCCGATACTGAATCACTATCGCCGTGAATGGTCAGATGTTGAGCTAGACTTTGCTACAGGATTTGAGCCTGAGCCGCATCATCTCTTGATGGAAGGCGATATTGATCTACTCATTACGACCAGTGATTTGCCGCTCGACGGTATCAGCTATCAGCCACTGTTTGAGTATGAGAGTCGTTTGGTGCTGTCACCAACGCATGATTTGGCGGTACAGGAATTTATTGAACCAGATGATTTGATTAACGAGACTTTAATTGCCTATCCGGTAGAAGCCAAGCGTCTCGATATTATTGCCAACTTTATGACGCCTGCGCAGGTGAGCTTTGAGAGTGTTCGTACGACAGAGCTGACCGCAATGCTGATACAGTTGGTTGCTAGTGAACGCGGTGTAGCAGCACTACCCGATTGGGTGGTTGCTGAATACGAGAAAAAAGGCTGGGTGGTCTCGCGGCCGCTAGGCAGTGGCGTGCATTGTCAACTGTACGCCGCGACGCGTACCTCAAGTCGAGATACAGCATATATGCAAGGGTTTGCGAGCTTATTAGAAGGGATAGTGAAGCCAGTTTAATACTCCACTGTTTATTACATTTTTTGGTTATAAATATCGTCCGCTTTCTTACGTTATGATAGGCGTTGGGGAAAATGATGGTACCCTAGTGAGGACTTGAATCTTCTGCTGTGGGCTAGTGGTAGCGATGGTTCGAGTTGTTGGAGTAACAGCAGTGTACTTCATGGTGTACTGTTTGAGCTATTCAAGATTATTTAAGTAAGATTGTATCTACACTCAAATATTTATCACTTGGAGTTATAATTATAGACACGTACTACCCCAATAGTAGCATCAGGATTATCTATCACCTCTTCGCCACCGGCTAAAAAGAATATTCCATCAATGAACTGTCCTTTATCATCTGCTAAATAGTGCGCATCTTCTGTATCATCCAAAACTAACGCATGGTCTATATCTCCGATACGACTGCCAATTTTGATACCACCATCAAAGATTTCGCCTTGATAACCTTTACCAACTTGAATGAAGATAAGCGTACCCTGCTCAGAAAAACCAAGTTGTAGATCAGGACTATTAAAGAAAATTGCGTATTCGTTACCGTACGATGAACCCCATTTATATAGTAAGACTCCTTCATTATTGTTTACTAAATCAACATTCCAAGGAACTTTATTGCCATCTACAGTCTCATCGACATAATGCAAAAAGCTTTGCAATTTTTCACCTAGTGCGAACCCTGCTAAGGATTTGCCAATTTCTGCTTTAGCATGTAAATCCAGATGAGCCATTTATTTAGTTAACCTTATATTGATTAATAAGCTTTATAAGCCCAAAAATAGTATTAAATCTTGATCGGTGCGCTATACAGGCATCGAACTGCTAGAGCATAAAATCTCTTAAGTTCATTTTGATAAAAACAATTATTATGTTTTACGAAAGTTTAAAATCTGTTGTCTGACCACCTGCTCTATCTGTTGCCAATCAGCGAGATTATGGCGAGAATAATGTACATTGACATATAGACCCATCTGTGGTTCTAGATCGAAGTTGTGACCACAAGGTGGCCTAGGAACATCCCTATTACTACACTCTATATAAGTGATAATTTGCCCCGTTTTATCTCTTTGAATAAACACATCCTTTGCAGAACTATCTTCACGCCATGGTTTATTGGTTTTTGGGTCTATACCTGGCGGCGCATACATTTCCAATCCGTATTGATTATTGTCAAGCTTTGCATACCGATAAGCAGGATGTACGTCACTTGCACTAATTGTTCCATTACCGATACGGTGAGTGGCACCTACCCCATGATATCTATCTCCAGAGGAGACACTGACCGAGATCCAAGGACTATCCCCTAAGTTTTTTTCTTCATCATAAGCGCTCTTAAGGCTCTTATTGCTTTTACCGAGTATGGTATTGTCGGTATAGCGCATATCAAAGCCAAAACTATTGATCTTTGAGTCATAGCTGCGTGTGGGTTTTGGACTTTCTCGTTTTTTACCCCAAGCAGGGTCTCCGTCATACTCAACCAAATGCACGAGGTTTTTGGGTAGATCAACGGGAACACCGCCTAAATCACCAACGTAATTTGCAGAAAACACATCGGTACAAGATGATATAAGAGTAGAGGTCATAACAATAATCATAACCATGGGCTTATTTAATGCTTCAATGAACATTGAGCACCTCAATAAATGAATGATAAACTCTGCTGTCAAATTCGTAAATATCAACTTGAGAGATTATCATTTTAGAAAAGCCTAGGTTTATTTTTATTAAGGTATACCCTAACGGAACCAGCTATTTCACTCTTCAAACCTATTAATAGACTACTTATAATAGACTGATATAGTGGAACCACTTATAACAGTCTCTTAAACGATTAATGTCTATCAACGCCTACAAAACTAGCTTAAAAAAATAAAAGCCAAGCGCGGTTGCCAGTAATGTCAGGCCAACGTGCAGACCTATCAACGTAAGACCTGCTAATAATCTGCCTTCACTGATAAAAGTAAACACTTCCGCGCTAAAGGTACTAAAAGTCGTCAATCCGCCCAAAAATCCAGTGATGACAAACAGTCGAATGTTGGGAGACAGACCACTGCCCATCCGTTCAAACCAAACCAATGCCAGCCCTATTAATAGGCCGCCCAAGATATTAGCACCCAAGGTACCCAGTGGTATCCAGCTGTGTAGTGGATTAAAGCGAGCCAACCATGTCCGCAAGCATGCGCCAAATGCGGCTCCTAAACCAACGGCAAGCCACTGCATAGATTATCCTTACTTTAGATAAGTTTTATTATAATAATAGACAGCAGCATTACACTGCAGGCAATTCAGTCATCGGCCAACGCGGCACGCAGCTCACGGCCAAATCATCAGACTGTCCTGCTTGTAAGCGCTCAAAACCTGCGTAAGCAATCATCGCGCCATTGTCCGTACATAGCGCAGGCGGTGCATAATGGACCGTTGCATTGATCTTGGCCAGTTCAGCCTCTAACATCTCACGCAGATGAGTATTGGCACTGACGCCACCTGCAATTACTAAGCGGCTCATATCTGCTTGCTTCAGTGCTTTGACACATTTTTTCACTAGCGTGTCGACCACTGCATGCTGAAAACTGGCGGCGATATCAGCACGAATCTTTGGATCACTATCAGAGTTATTCCCTGAACCTCCTGAGTGTGGCGTGTCTTTAATCAGGTTATGCACGGCTGTTTTCATACCACTAAATGAAAAATCTAGACCTCGATGTAGCATCGGTCTTGGCAGTGCGTAAGCATCAGGATTACCAGTTTCAGCCAATTTGGCAATATTGGGTCCACCAGGATAAGGTAGTCCTAGCATTTTGGCCGCTTTGTCAAAGCACTCACCCGCCGCATCATCTATCGACTCGCCCAGTATCTCATATCGCCCAACACCATGAGCAGCAATCAGTAACGTGTGCCCACCAGATACTAGGAGCGAGACAAAAGGAAACGCCGGAGGGCTTGCGCCCATAAGCGGCGCCAAAAGATGCCCTTCCATATGATGAATACCAATCGCAGGAATATCCAAACCATACGCCAAGCTACGGCCAAATAACGCTCCTGTCATCAACGCACCAATTAGACCAGGCCCCTTAGTATAAGCAATCGCATCGATATCGCTTTTTTGCATACTACATTGCTCAAGCAACTCATTGAGCAGCGGCACCAGTTTGCGAATATGATCACGACTGGCGAGCTCAGGCACAACACCGCCATAGAGCGCATGTAGCTCAATTTGTGAGTACAACACTTGACCGACTAGACCTTGATTGTCGCTATTTATTTGCTCACTATCAAAAATCGCTAGCCCCGTCTCATCACAAGAAGTCTCTAAGCCCAATACTTTCATACTTTTGCCTTTATACTTTCGTTTTCGTGCTATTTTTGTCGCACTTTTATCTTACATCATTCTAGGAAATTGGATAACGAATATAACTAGCCACACACTATCTCAAATTCGCTTGATACAGCTGTATATTATTAAGACTTACATGACAAAAAACGTGCATAAAAAAACCGTCATTGTCAGTCACAATGACGGCCAGTTTAGCAAATTTCAATAGCCGACATACTCTATATATGGCGTATTAGCTTACCGACGCTAGCATATAATCAACAGCCGCTTTGACTTGTGCCTCAGTCACACCGTTTACTGCTTGCGCTGGCATTTTATTAAAGCCTTTAGCCGAGTGCGTATATAGCGTCTCTTTATCTTTGGTCAGACGAGCTGCCCAAGCCGCTGTATCACCATACTTTGGCGCATCGAGTAGACCTGCAGCATGACAAACTTGACAGTTTGACTCATACAGTTTGGCACCTGCATCGGCTGCCAACACTTCAGGCTCAGAATCAGTTGCAGGTGTTGCTACTACGCCATCTACTATGTCAGCAGACTCTGTTTCTGCTTTTGGTTGGGTATCCGTTTCTGCCTCAACCACAGACTCAGGCGTCGTGCCCTCGGCTACAACTATTTCTTCTACAGCGGTAGCAGGTTCATTGGCTGCTGTAGACTCTTCAGTAACTGCATTATCGCCACTACAAGCACTCACGGCAAATACCACACTCATACCGATCACAGACAATTTCAGCTTTTTCATATACGGCTGTATATCAATCATGGTTTTACCCTTACTTAATCAGTCTGCAATCAACTAGTGATGCGTTATATCAGCTTAAAATACATACGTATACGACCAACGACTGTTTAATAGTCCATTGAGTTAATAGTCAGTTCAGCACTAGATTCTAGTTTACTCAGCAGTGGCTGCAGCTGTGTCGTCAGTAGCCGCCATATCAGCGCTGTCAGCAGGAGCAGCGGCTGTATCCGCACCATCGGTAGCTGCTACTTCTGCAGTATCAGCGTCAGCCGTTCCTGCGTCAGCAGTAGCTGTACCGTCAGCTTCTGCACCAGCTGCATCAGCCGCTGGCATTGGTGCTGTCTCTGGGAACTCCATTTCTTCAGCTGGTGGGCCGTTTTTGATGGCAAGTTCAGCAGCTTCGTCAACGCGATCGATTGCCATGACTTCTTCATGCTCTTCGCCGCCACTACAAGCACTTACGCCCACGCCCAACGCTACGATAAGTGCCGTGCTTAATGCCGTGTTAAATACTGTTTTTTTCATTCCAACATCCTCAATAAAATACACACAAAACGGTTCATAGGCTTACCAGGGTCTATTGAACATTCAAATGTGGTGCTGGCAGTCACTATTTTTTAGACAATATGCAGTGAAATTGTTGGAGCCTAGTCATTCTAGGTTAAACTATTTCGCCATATATTGACAAAAAAGAGCACTGCCCTGAAAGGCTGATGCCAAAATTACCCCAACCGTTGTTGAAAACCTAGCTAAGGTCTCGACATTATCGTCGGTTTTCGCCTAGTTTGGTGTAACTTTAGCCATCAGCAGCCCTAATATTTGAATGTTCAATAGACCCTATAATATGGAAATTATCATAGCATAAACTCAAGTCAAACCGTTATAGACGGTAGGGATTTTTATTGATAAAGCGTTGTATATATGTCGAATTCATAGTTTGAGAGCCAAACTCAGATAGCCATCTAATTGAATAACTTATAGGCAATAAATGCCTAAAATCATTGACTTTGTTGGTATTTTTTATTAAAATACCTGCCCTTACGTTAATGCGTAAGAATTGTCCTAGTTTGAGCTGATGCCTGTAATCTTGAGATATTACGGCTAAATACTAATACACAGCCAAACTAATGCCCTTATATCTCATCCTAATCGAGGAGTCTTCATGCCTGCAGTTAAGGTT
>Ga0209295_1000359_pt1 | contig 25319 bp, 22 predicted proteins | sample Porto_5metaG_FD_187428 | JGI IMG/M metagenome (GOLD analysis project Ga0209295, IMG submission 187428) | Marine algal microbial communities from Porto, Portugal - Porto_5 metaG (SPAdes) (version 2) | ecosystem: Host-associated > Algae > Red algae > Unclassified | place: Portugal: Porto... | reverse complement strand
GTAGCGTAGGCTATGTGCGGTTTTTGTAAGAAAAAATATCGAAAAAATAATCACGTCAAAATTGTAAGCCTATTTTTGTCCCACTACTTAACAATAACTAAACACGAAGTTAACTAAAAGCCAAAATTACGGTTTTTTAATGAGTTTAGTAAGCCAAATATTATGGTTTAGGCGGCTCTATTGCGTTATTTTTTTTAATTTGCAATGAATTTACGCTGAATTGTTTTTAAATAATTGATAATCAACATTTTAAATTTTATAAAATAAAAATAATATTCTTGTCTTGTGTGTGTACAGAGAGGAATATCTGTGTTACGACTATGTTAGCAAAAAGAATTATTCCTTGTTTGGATATAAAAGACGGGCGCACGGTAAAGGGCGTTAATTTCGTAAATCTGCGCGATGCGGGTGATCCGGTGGAGTTGGGCGCACGATACAGTAAGGAAGGGGCGGACGAATTGGTGTTTTTGGACATCACGGCTACGCACGAAAAACGCAAAACACTTTCCGAACTCGCGCGACGCATTGCACAGCATTTAAATATTCCATTTACCATCGGTGGAGGTATCAAAACGACGGAAGATGTAGAGGTGATGCTCACTGCCGGAGCAGATAAAATCAGTGTCAATTCTGCTGCTTTCAAACGCCCGGATTTGATTGATGAATTGTCGAAAAACTTTGGTAGTCAGTGTGTTGTCGTAGCGATTGATGCTAAAAAAGTGGGTGAGGGTTGGTATGTACATTTGAATGGCGGACGCATTGCCACCGATAAAAAACTACTGGATTGGGCGCAAGAAGCCGAGCAACGCGGCGCAGGCGAAATTCTATTTACTTCGATGAATCACGATGGTACAAAGGCAGGTTTTGCTAATGAAATTAATGCTGTTTTGTCTGAAAATTTATCTATTCCTATCATCGCGTCGGGTGGTGCGGGTACGATGTCGCATTTTTATGATGCTTTTACGGAAGGAAAGGCGGATGCTGCACTCGCGGCGAGTATTTTTCATTTTGGGGAAATAGGTATTGGAGAATTGAAGACGTATTTGGCGGGGCGAGATATTGCTGTGAGAATGTAGCACAGGCTTCCAGCCTGCACTCGCGCTTGGATAGGTAGTACGCGAGTACAGGCTGGATGCCTGTGCTACGTTGCCTTACGGTACTTTCACCTCATAGGTACGCTTCGCCGAATTGGTCAATTGCGAAGAGCGTAACCAGGGGTTTAAGGTCTTTAGCATACGGTAAGTTGTACCGTGTTTGTGTGCAAAATCGCCCCAATTTGCGACAGCACCTTTTACTTCTACTGTGCGGTAGTTATGCAGCGGATACAAATCATGCGGCTCTAACTGGAAACCATATTTTTCGGGATTTTCGATGATGGCTTTGAGCGCAACGATACGCGATACATAACGTGCCGTTTCTTCGTTCATTTCAATATCATAATACTGGGTTTCTCTTTGTGCATTCATCAATTTACGCATATTCGTTCTGCCCATGTTGTAGCAAGCGGCAGCATTCATCCAAGTACCGTAATCTTGTTTGGATTTCTTCAAATATTTGCAAGCAGCACGGGTCGCTTTTTCGACATGATAACGCTGGTCTACCTCACTATTTACGATAAGTCCGCGTTCTTTGGCGGTGGCTGGCATGAATTGCCAGACGCCTTTTGCACCCGCTGGTGAGCTGGCATTTCGCAAACCACTTTCGGCTACCGCGAGGTATTTAAAATCATCGGGAACGCCTTGCTCGGCAAGGATAGGTTCGATGATAGGAAAGTAGCGATTCGCCAATTTCAAATATTGCAAAGTTGCCGAGTGGCGGTAGCTATTGACCATCAATTCGCGGTCGAGTCGCTCCATAGCGTCGAAATTATTGGGGATAGCTTCGCCCGCTAAATTTGGATTATCGGGCATCGGAGGTGCCTTGACAACTTGCGGAAGATAATGCGTAGGAGACGCATTGCCAGACTTTTCCGATTTGGCAGCACGATAATTATTCGCATCTATCGCCGCAGAATCACTCTCTATCGACGAACTAAAAAACAAGATTGCCCCAAGAGCAATCAACACAACAGTAAAAATGGAAATAGAACGAATCATATATTTTAATATAATAGAGACAAAAAATTTTGTGTCTGTACAAGTGTCAAGTGCAAATTCAAAATGAACTCAGCCTGAAACTTTGGTTTAATTTTAAAGTGGAGTAAAATCGAAGGTGCAAACGCCTCAAAATCAGCTCTCCTCAAATGTAAAATAGTGTGTAGTTCGAGTTGCGGGTTAGGGGTTTCGAGTTGGCTGAATAAACGTAAAAAATAGATGATTTTAGTTTCATCAACTCATCAATACATCAACCCATCATTTCTTCTTCTTATAAATCGGTACGGTCGAACAAGGTTCGCCATACATAATACTCTTAGCGTGAGGTTGCAGTAATCGTACCAACTCCGTATAAGCCGCTATGGGAACGGGTTTATTGCTGCATCCTTTGACAACTATACGTTTATCTTCGTATTGTGTTACATCCAATTTAGACAGCGTTTTGTAGTAATGCGTTGCATAAACCATTTCGACGTTGCCTTGTGTGATGCTCAATGCATGTGGCGCAGCATAGGTAGCCACGAGCATATACGCCCACGTAGGCACGATGGCATCCGTAGAACAATGCAGCGCAATATGTTTGCCCTCATACTGCGACCAATCATGCTCCGTCAATGCTGCCCGAAATTCTTTTTCTTTCAGAATCAACTCCATATAAAGATAGTCTTTGAGGTCGAATGATACGACAACTTCCTTCGGAAAATATTCTTCCAAATTGAGTGTAATCAAACCGCTCGAAGCTACCCGATTAACTAAAGGTTTTTCCATATAACGTGTTGTTGTGTTGTGGTGCCGTAGTGTTGTTGTTTATAATTCGCTAATGTAACCATTCAACAATAAAAAGACCCAATCAGATTCTTTTTTATTACAAAATTAACACGTAGAAAGTTGCGAAAAAATATTGCATCGAACATATTTATCGTTTAAATACGTAGTTTTATCTTTTTTATTGTAAATTTGGATGAGGGTTTTATTTATTTGTAAATCATTTAAATTAGAAAGATAAAGCTATGAAAACTAAGTTCGCACTTACTTTATTAATTGGAATGTTATTATGGGTATTTTCCTGTAAAACAACCGATTTGACCACCGAAAAAGTCACCAAGGCAGTACCTGCTGCCACCAAAGAAATCAAACGATACACCATCGAACAATTTTACAAAAACAAACAAGTCGGCGGCGGTTCATTCTCAGATGACGAAACCAAATTGCTCGTTAGCAGCAACGAATCCGGCATTTACAACGTCCATGAAATCGACCTTACTACGGGCAAAAAACGCGCCATTACGGATTCCGACAAAGAATCTTTTTTCGCCAATGATTACGTACCCGGTACAGGTGAAATACTTTATTCGGCAGACAAAGGCGGCAACGAAATCTCGCATCTTTACCTACTCAAAGCAGATGGTAGTACGCAGGATTTAACGCCCGGCGAAGAAGAAAAAGCCAGCTTTTACGGGTGGAGTGAAGACAAAAAAAGCATGTATTACGGTTCCAATGTCCGCGACCCGAAATATTTTGATGTCTACAAAATGAAAATCGGCGAATGGAAAGGCGAAATGCTCTACAAGAATGAGGACGGTATTCAGTTCAACGATATGTCTTACGATGAAAGAATTATTGCATTGACACAGAGTATCACGACGAGTTCGAATAGCCTATTTTTATATAATCGCGATACGGACGAACGTATCGAAATTTCCAATCCTAAAAGCCCCGGTTCCTATGGTGCATCGGGTTTTAGTCGCGACAATAAATCGTTTTTTTACACGACAGACGAAGGTAGCGAATTTACTTACCTCGTCAAATACGACATCGCAACGGGCGAGCGCGAAACGATTTTTGAAACCAATTGGGATGTGCGATATAGTTATCTTTCAGAAAACGAAACTTACCGTATCACAGGCATCAATGAAGATGGCAAAACCGCCCTACGAATCACGAATAATAAGACGAGAAAACCCGTTGATTTTCCTGACGTAAAGGGCAATATCACGTCAATTTCTATTTCTGACAGCGAAAAATTGGCGCGGCTTTCAGTGGGTTCGTCCAAAGCACCGAGCAATCTCTATTTATACGATTTTGATACCAAAGAAATCAAGCAACTCACCAATACGCTCAACCCCGAAATCGACCCCGACCACCTCGTAAATGCCGAAGTAGTTCGCTACAAATCTTTTGACGGACTGGAAATTCCAGCGATTTATTATAAGCCTTTGGAGGCTTCGGCGGACAATAAAGTCCCTGCGCTCGTGTGGGTGCATGGCGGTCCGGGCGGACAGTCGCGTGTCGGATATTTTGCCTTGATACAATATATGGTCAACCAAGGATACGCCGTACTTGCGGTCAATAATCGCGGCAGTAGCGGCTATGGCAAAACCTTCTACAAAATGGACGACCTCAACCACGGCGATAAAGACCTAAAAGACTGTATTTATGGTAAAAAATACCTGCAAACACTCGATTATATCGACCAAGACAAAATCGGTATCATCGGCGGTTCGTATGGTGGCTATATGACGATGGCTGCACTCACATTCGCACCTGAAGAGTTTGAGGTCGGCGTCAATATTTTTGGCGTGACCAATTGGTTGCGAACGCTCAAATCTATTCCACCGTATTGGGAATCGTTTCGCGAATCACTGTACAAAGAAATCGGCGACCCGTACAGTGCAGATTCTACGCGTTTGTACAATATTTCGCCGCTATTTCATGCCGATAAAGTGACCAAACCTTTGATGGTGCTGCAAGGCGCGAACGACCCACGCGTACTACAAGTAGAATCTGACGAAATCGTAGAAGCCGTCAAGAAAAACGGTGTTCCGGTCGAATATGTCATCTTCGAGGATGAAGGGCACGGATTTAGAAAGAAAGAAAATGAAATAGAAGGCTACGGGCAGATTGTCGAATTTTTAGACAAATATCTGCGAGGAATGGAAAAAGTCGAATGACCGAGCGATTTTTGATTGGGTTATTTTTAATCGGAATTGACCATTTATTGGACTGTATCAAACCTATAAGGTTTTGAAAACCTTATAGGTTTCGTTATCAGGTAAATACGAAGATAAATTTAATTAATAATTTTACCCGAACCAATAAATAGCCAATTCCGTTTTTAATTGATTTTTACTTCGCAAAAATTTCAATATAGAATTTGCGGAGCGAATCAATCAAAATCACTGGATTAAAAATCTTTTAATTCGTCATTTAAAAAACGTAAATTTGCGCTTTATCGTAATATAGACATTTTTGTCTGTGCTATCGAAGTACAGACAAGAATGTCTGTGTTACGCAATCACTAATCACGAAACAAAGTGGCAAAAAAAGAAAGAAAAGAATTAATCATAGAAAAGGTCTTGATAGAAGGCGTGGCAGATAAGGGATTTTCGATAGGTAGACATGAAAATCGCGTTATATTTGTAAAAGGTGCTGTGCCGGGCGACTTGGTCGATGTCAATGTATATCGCAAACGCAAAGATTACATGGAGGGCTTTCTGCATGTGATGCACGAACCATCGAAAGATAGGGTAGAACCTTTCTGCAAACACTTTGGTGTATGTGGCGGCTGTAAGTGGCAACACCTTGCTTATGAAGCACAATTGCACCATAAATGGTTGGGCGTACATAATGCGCTAACGCGTATAGGTAAGCTCGATATACCCGAAATTCCGCCCGTATTGCCTGCAGAGGAAACAGAATACTATCGTAATAAACTGGAGTTTACTTGTTCTAATAAGAAATGGTTGACGAAGGAAGAAATTGATGCAGGCATAGAGCCGGAAAGTTTCAATGCAGTAGGTTTTCACCGTCCGCGTGCCTTCGATAAAATCGTTGACATCGAACATTGTCACCTTCAAGCCGAGCCTTCAAATTCAATACGGAATGAAGTCCGCAAATTCGCGCTCGAAAACGATTATACCTTTTTTGACATCAAACGTCAGGTCGGCTTTTTGCGCCAAATGTTTGTCCGCACCACGAGTACGGGCGAAGCAATGATTATCATCGGCTTTTACTATGAAGATGTAGAAAAACGTATGGCATTGCTCGATCATATTCGGGCTACGTTTCCTGACCTCACTTCGCTGATGTATGTTATCAACGAAAAGAAAAATAACACGATTTTTGACCAAGACGTAATCTGTCACAGTGGTCAGGATTTTATCTACGAAGAACTTGGGCATGTCGGCTTTCGCATAGGCGCTAAATCTTTTTTTCAGACCAATACATCACAAGCCCTCGCACTGTACCAAATTGTAGCAGATTTTGCTGACCTCAAGGGAACGGAAAATGTGTACGACCTATATACCGGTATCGGTAGCATAGCGTGTTTTGTAGCGGAAAAATGTGGGCATATCACAGGAATCGAAGAAATCGAAGCCGCGATAGAAGATGCCAAACAGAACGCTGCACGCAATAATTTGACAAATACTTCCTTCTACGCGGGCTTGGTGCGTAATATTTTGGATGATTCATTTGCAGAAAAACACGGCAAACCCGACCTCGTGATTACCGACCCACCACGAGCTGGAATGCACGAAAAAGTGGTGAATACTTTGCTCGAATTGGCTGCTCCAAGACTCATTTATGTAAGTTGCAACCCTGCTACGCAGGCGCGTGATTTGGCATTAATGAAAGATATGTATAAAGTTGATAAGATACAAGCCGTTGATATGTTTCCACATACACATCATATCGAAAACGTTATATTATTATCGAAAATATAATTAAGAGACGTGAGATGTAAGACGCGAGACTCGTTTTTTCTCTCATGTCTCACGTCTCATGTCTCTTAAATAAATTTATCAAAAACACAACTTTTTATTGCGGAATCCGTATAAAATGTGTATTTTTGGTAAGTGACTTATTTCCTTAGTATCAGGAACAAAATAAATGTATATTCTCGACTTGTTCTCGTTCTTTTTCCTTTATACTTCACCAAATTTTCAAAGACAGTGAGTATTCGCGTCAAATTTGGTTCGTCTAAAGAAAAAAATAACGACGCGAAGAATGTACATTTATTTAATTCCTGATACTTACACACCTACCTAAAATGTCACAAGAATCCTTATTGGTCAAAACGCTTAAAGATGAGTTGAAGAGATATGATAGTGTCTTTCGCGAAGTGTCAGATACTACGATAAATAATAATGTCTCCAATTATCCTATATTCATTGCTCACCGCCAAATGTTAGAAGTGGGAATACCATTGATTTCAAATGAGCAGGCGGGTACGTATTGGTCGTATAATATATCAACGCTAGAAGAGCTTGTAGCAAAGAATATTGTTCAAAATGAGCGTGTGAAGAACTTTCGGGAGGTTTTTAAAGATCCTCAAAAGTTTGTTTGCTTGTTTGTTGTAGAAGAAAAAAACGCAGCGTTTGTTTTTTACCCTTATCAATAATTTGGTATTGGGCAATTAGGAAATTGAGACATTTGTCAAAAATCTCATTTTCAACACTTAACAAAGATAAATAAAATTTATTCTTTTTTTTATTTAAAATTTAAGTAGTTGTAATCAATTAGCTATAGATTTGAGGTTAATTTTACAATATCCTGATTGTTTTTTCATCCCTTAGTGAAAGAAATTAAATAAGATGTCCCATAATACGAAGTATTTTTTTCGTCTAAGGATTTTTTGAAAGCCGCACATAGCCTTAGCTACGTAAGGATTTCAAAGGATTCTTAGACGGAAAAAGACGAGTATAATGGTACATGTTATTTATTTTCTTTCACTTACTACTTAGTACACCGTCCAAAAAGTTTCTTCACTTTTTGAAGCATTTCTTTTGAAATGACTCTTCCCCCAAAAACTCCTTGAATACAGAGCGTATTCGCGTCATTTTTGGGTCGATTCATTCCAAGATAAACGTCCAAAAATGTAAAGAAACTTTCTGGACGGTGTACTTAGTACACTGTTTCACAAATTTATTTACTTTTTTGAGTATTTCTTTTAAAATGACTCTTCACCAAAAAATCCTTAAATACAGTGAGTATTCGCGTCATTTTTGATTCGATTCATTTCAAAATAAACGTCAAAAAATGTAAATAAATTTATAAAACAGTGTACTTAGATTTAGAATTTGGCAATAATTTGCTGGCTTAGTTTTTTGTTTTAAATAAAGAATATTACAATAAGTAAATGCTTTGTCACGTCACAGTTTGTGCTAAAACAATCTTTAGGTATTGTGAATAAAGTTTTTTATTGAAACGTGACGCAATAATTTAGGAATGCGGCATATACTTGAAGAGTCCAGAAACTACCCCAAATAAGTACGAAATTTTACGTTTTTGATGTCATTTTTTTCTTTTTCGCGGTAACTAAAACTGCATATTCTGGAAGGCAGATGAAAAAGAATAATGAAAAATTTGTGTCATCGCGTGAAGATGAAAAAACACTAACAACACAATGAGGAAAGTATGCACAAAGAGACCCAATTCAGAATATTATTAGTAGAAGACAATCCGGGAGATGTTCGCTTGGTGGAAATTTTTTTAGGCGAATCTGATCTTAGAGATAATGAGATTGTCAATGAAAGAACACTTGCAGGCGCAATAAAGGCACTTGACGATTCTCTTTTTGATGTGGTATTGTTAGATTTCAATTTGTTGGATAGCCACGGATTTGAGACTTTAGACAATCTGTTGGCAGCTCATCCGAAGGCAAATGTCATCGTGTTTACCGGAATGGAAGACAAGAATTTCGGTATTCGGGCTTTGCAGGCAGGAGCGCAAGATTATCTGGTAAAAGGTAATTTTGGTTCTGATTTTCTGGCAAAAACACTTCGTTATGCCATTGAAAGAAGCAGGACAAACAGAAGGCTCGAAGAGGCGCAGGCGAGGTACAAATTGATTTTCTCACAATCTAAAGATGCGATATATATTACAAAAAAAAGTGGCGAATTTTTGGAATTTAATCAAGCTACACTTAATTTATTTGATTATACGGAAGAGGAAATCAAATCTATCAATGTTCGTGAATTGTATGCAGATGAAGACCAGCGCATTAAGATTGTAATCGCACTCAAAGAAAAGTCATTCGTAAAAGATTATCCCATTGATATTCGTAAAAAAGATGGTGAGATAAGGCATTGCCATGTTACGGCAAATTTGGTGATTACTGATGCAGGAGTTGCCGAATATCATGGAATTATAAGAGATGTAACGGAACAAATAGAAGCAGCAAAGCTTCGAGAGGAGAAAGAGAAAGACGAACTCAAGGGGCAATTGCTCACTATGGTGAGTCACGAAATGCGGACTCCGATGAATGCCATTATGGGTTTAGTTGACCTGCTTCCGATAGATAATTTGACGAGCGAACAGGTGGGCTATTTAAGTTCTGTCAAGAGTTCATCAGAGCATCTACTTAAGATGATTAATGATATTCTGGAACTTCAAAAAATAGAGTTTAATATTGAACTTGAAAAGGGAACTTTTGACCTGCATGACTTGCTGATGAACCTTATTAATATTCAGTATTCGATAGCAAAGGATGTAGTTATCAATATCAAAATAGATGAAGATGTACCCCGATTTGTGGCAGGTGACGAAAAACGCCTCAATCAAGTGCTAATTAATATCGTCAGCAATGCTTTCAAATTTACGGAGAATGGAGAAATTTGTATACATGTGGGAATGATGACACCTGCCGAGCAAGATACAGATAAAACGGTAAGATTAGGCTTCAAAATAGAAGATACAGGAATAGGTATTCCGGAGGATAAACTTTCAACTATATTTGACCCATTCGTAAGAGTAAGAGACGGGCAGAAGAAGTTTTATGAAGGTATAGGTTTGGGATTGTCTATTGTTCAAAGAATCATCAATATGATGAACGGAGATATTTCCGTAAGTAGTGAACTCGGTGTTGGTTCGGTATTTTCATTTGATGTGTTGTTGGAACTTAGTGATGAAAAATTAATATCTAATAATAGAATACAGCTAGACCAAATATCTGATATAAATAGCAATCATTTGACCGCAAATAATAATGATTTGGCATTCCATGACATAGAGAAAACAGGTGACTTCAGCACGAGCAAAATCTCCGTCTTGCTGGCAGAAGATAATAAACTCAACCAGCTGGTAACCCGGAAACAATTGGAAAAAACAGGTAGATTTGAACTGACTATCGCAGAAAACGGGCAACTGGCAACAGAGATATTGCGAGAGAAGGTGTTTGCATTGGTACTGATGGATATACAAATGCCCGTCATGGATGGGTATGAAGCCACCGAGTATATTCGTAAAGAACTAAAAATTTCTCCGGAAGTACTGCCGATACTTGCCATGACAGCTCACGCTGATGTGGTAGATAGTGATAAATATAAGACTATTGGGATGCAGGATTGCATCGTAAAACCAGTCAACGATTGGCCCGCAGCTATCGCAAAAATTGATGCGTGCTTGCAAAAAAAAATTAAACGCGAAAGAGAAGTAGAGAAAGTTATGGCTTAGTGAAAGAAATTAAATAAATGTACATTCTTCGCGTCGTTATTTTTTTTTACGCGAGCCAAATTTGACGCGAATAACGGGTGATTAAGGAGAATTTGGTGAAGTATAAAGGAAAAAGAACAAGTCAAGATGTAGTGTTTATTGTTTTTTCATCCCTAAGGTATGAAAAGATAATAAACGCTACATCTTCACGCCGTTATTTTTTCTTTAGACGAATCAAATTTGACGCGAATAGCGAGTTATTTAAGGAGAATTTGGTGAAGTATAAAGGAAAAAGGACAAGTCAAGATGTAGTGTTTATTGTTTTTTCATCCCTTAGCCTACTTCGCAGAGCGGTCGCACTATTCATAGAGTCTTAATGTAGAATTAGAAAGGGAAAAATTAGAAATTAGAAGGAAATATTTAATATTTTAAGGAACAATATGGACAATTACAAACACATTGATTTAAGTTATTTAGAACTCATGTCCGATGGCGATGCAGATATGAAGGGGATTTTACTCGATATGCTCCTCACCGAACCAAGTGGTGAATTTAAGAAAATGCAAGAACTCGCCGCAGCACAGAGCTGGGATGAACTAAAGCAGGTAAGCCATAAAATGAAATCTACATTGCCTTATATTGGCTTTGAAGAATTGAGCGAAACCAATAAGAAAATTGATAAGACGCTTTGGGATCGCCAAAACTCAGGCTTGTCGGATGAACAGATGGCACAGATGATGCCAACATTGGTTGAGAGAGTATCAGAGCTTTATACGATGGCGTTGTCAGAACTTCAAGCCGCACGAAATAACTTAATGGACCTCGCCTAAGTAGTAAGTCAAACTAATTATGATAAGTTCATTTGGCGAAATTTGTCCGATTACTTTGTTGGAGAACATCCAGCGTAGCTACGGCTATGCTGAATAACCTCCGCCTCGTACTCGAAAAAATCCTAATTTCCATGCAATACAACTTATTTTGGAATAAAGTCTAATTAGTCAATCAGGTTACGCACTATTTAGGATTTTTTTCATATTTTTACAGAAATCAAACTTTGACTATTGGTTATGGATTTCTTGCTTGCCACACTTTACTCCGTGTTAAAGCAAGCAAACCACCGATGTCATTATGTTTTCTATACCAACAAACGTATTTATGAAGTATAAGGACAGATAACAAAAATAAAGATTAATAAATAGTGGGACAAAATTAGGTTACACTTTCACGCCTCATAATTCGCTGAAAGCGAATTAATTATTGAACTTGATACTTGGGTTTGTACTTGCACTTACCTCCATTTTATTCGCCTCTAAATGTTTATCCACAATGAAAATTCTTATTTGTGAAGATGAAGAAATCATGCTCACTGCCCTCGAGTTTAGACTGAAAAAGCAAGGCTACGAAGTCATCAGAGCAGAAGATGGGCAAGTTGCCATAGATAAAATACGGACAGAAGACCCGGACTTGATTATAGCAGATATAATGATGCCGCACGTCAGCGGACTGGAATTAATCACCTTTGTGCGACAAGATTTGCGCAAGGGTATTCCTATAATCGTCATATCTGCCTTAGAGTTGGACGAAGTCGTCCTCGAAGCATCCCGTCTGGGTGCCAACGATTTTATCTCCAAACCCTTCAAACCAATCGAACTCATACTCCGTATCAAACGCATATTCCAAGAAATGGAAATGAGCAAAGTGTAAATTTAAGGAGGAAAAGATAATAAACGCTACATCTTCACACCGTTATTTTTTCTTTACACGAGCCAAATTCAACGCGTCCCGAATGCTTTCGGGATAAGGAGAATTTGGTGAAGTATAAAGGAAAAATAACAAGTCGAGAATGTACATTTATATTGTTCCTGGTAAGTGAAAGGACTAAACTAAGCGACACTTTAAATCGTCATAATTCACTGAAAGTGAATTATTTATTTAAACTTAAACTTGTACTTCCACTTACTGAGTAGTCATTCAAGTTAATAGTGTTGGATAAATTTCGCCAAATTATCTGACACTATTAACTTGAATGACTACTTAGTAAACCTTATAGAATTAGTAAACGCTATAAACCAAACAAACTACTTTCCAAGTCTTCTTGATTATCTATATCCGTCAATTCAGGAAGCATATAACAGGTCAATCCTGCGGTTTCAATATCTGCCATAGTATCCTCAAATACCGAGGGTGTACTCCAATATTTTTCTTCAAAAACAGCTGTGAACAAGCGATTCATGCCCAACAGATAATAACCCCCATCATTAGCCGGTCCTATGACCGTGTCGTGCTGCTCCAGTTGTTGAAAAGCAGTCGTGATAATATCGGCCGTCAGGTCGGCACAATCACTACCAATAATTACCACTTTTTGATAGCCATACCGCTCAAAAGCCGTTTCAAAAGCCCGATTCATACGTTCCCCCAAGTCAACTCCCACTTGTACAAACTTTCTAAATTGCTGCCCGTCCCAATCATCATCTTCACTGATATAACTACTGTAAAACAACAAACGGTCAGCCGCTACCTTTTCACAAATCTGCCTCGTATGCTTCAAAAGCTGTTCGTATACCACCAACGCTTTTTTATCGCCAAGCGTAGCCGCAAGGCGCGTCTTCACTTTTCCTAACCGTGGGTTCTTAATGAAAATAATTAAAGCTTTTGTCATATTTTTTGAACTTTTTATCGTGATTTTTGTTAAAGAACCCGTAAACAATTACCGGAATTTACATTTTGCTGATTTACATACATTTAAGAAAAAACATCCCCCCTCAAAACTATCCGCAAACTGTGGACTATAAATAATGGCAGTATATTCAATAAAAGATTTGGAACAGCTCTCCGGCATCAAAGCCCATACCATCAGGATATGGGAAAAGCGCTATGAGTTGATACAACCCAATCGAACTCAGACGAATATACGCTATTATACCGATGAAGACTTGAGGTATCTACTCAATGTCGGATTACTCAATCGAAACGGCTTCAAAATCTCGAAAATCGCCCAAATGACAGAAGGCGAAATCTCAGAAAAAGTAGCTGATCTCTCCGATGTCAATTCCGAACACGTCACCCAACTTGATGCACTCACCATTTCGATGATTGAGATGGATGAATACAAATTCGACCGCATCATCAGTACCAATATCAAACAAATCGGATTGGAAAAAACGATGCTCGATGTCATCAACCCCTTTCTTAGCAAACTCACCGTGCTATGGATGACTGGCTCTGTCAATCCTGCCCAAGTACATTTTATTACCTGCCTCATCCGGCAAAAGATAATTGTCGCCATCGACAATTTACCCCCAAAGCAAATCACCCAAAACCCTACCTTCTTACTCTATTTGCCCGAAGGCGAAATACAAGAACTCATCCTCCTTTTCGTGCATTATCTCCTCAAAAGTAGGGGCAATAAAGTCATCTATCTTGGACAAGATATACCACTCGACGAATTGCAAACGCCTTATCGAATTCATGCGCCAAAATATATTTACACCATACTTTCGCCATCATTCATCCAACTTCCCGGCTCCAATTATATAAGCAAACTATGCGAAGCCTTCCCCAACGCAGAGATACTCCTTTCCGGCTTACAAGCACCTTACGAGGGCAATTCATCCAACATACGCATACTCAGCACGCTTGACGATACCATCAAATTTTTCGATGCGTAACACAGACAACTTATACCGACGAATGACGGTATTCTTCCTCTTCCCTTATCTATATTTGTTAATTTGGCACAGACAGAAATGCCTATGTCACACATTCAAAATAGCCTCATAAGTTGCCCAATAATCCTCTCCGTTCAGCACCAAATTTGAATTATGCCATAGCAGCACAAATTCTCCTTCAAAATGGCGCACCGTCTCCATTATTTCCTGCACCTTTTCCAAAGCTTCTACCTGATTTAACCCCATATATGCTTCCGAAAACAAACTCACCTCCATCACCAAAAGCGGACGCTCCACCAAATTCAACTCATTGCGAGTCAATACATTAAACACCGGAAACGCATAGCAAGTTCCGCACCGAAAACCCACCGCACCGGCATAACCCATCGTGCTATCCCACGTCATACCATTATCCTCCCACACTTGCCAGGTATACGGCACAGCAAAGCGCAAAAAATGCTGTCGCCCCATCTTTACCGACTGTGGTGATACCGCTCGCAATGCCTCAATTTCCCAACTCAACATCGCCCCATCACGATACGTATCATAACTCGGATGTATGCCCACCACATGCCCACGCTCATGTATGTGCGCGATGAGTTTTTTTATATAAAAATCTTCAACATTATAATTACTTTCAAAATTAGTCTTTCCGCCCGAAATGAAAAAAAAGTGAGATGTAAGGTTTTGATTTTCAGATAATTCCATCAGCGCATCAAAAGTATCGAAAGGGTCTTTTTTTTGTTTCCAATAAGAAAAATGCTGTCGTGCGGCTACCTTATTTTTTCTTTTAAAAATATCTCCAAGCGTAGTTTTTATCGGAGAAAACGCATTGCGCCAAAGCCGTGGTATATCAACATCATGCGTCAACAGCTTTGAAAATTTCCTTACTTTTCGCCCTTGCTCTATGCCTAGATGAGTCAGCATATTCCACAGCAATTCCACATACTCATTGACCACCGCCCGATGCAAAAAATTACATTTAAATGCCAACGAAGCCTCTGCCGGAAAACGCTCATGCACATCTCGCACCGGATTCACCATTTCCTCCCAACGACTCAGCATAAAAAATGCGCCTGCAAAAATATCTATGCCGCAGGACATAGCATGAGCCTCCTTCCAGCCCCTCCTGAAACGAGTTTGGGACAGGCTTTCAGAGGGGGAAACTAACGTAAGATTTCCAAAAATAACAGGAATGTCATTTAGCGGAGCAAATTCAGACGTAACAAAACGAACCCGTTTAGGTATATTTTTTTTGTGTAAATAATTCTCTTTTTCTGAAAAATGTTTAAAAAAATCATCTGCAAAAATGAGTGAATTGCCGTTTTTCAAAGTTAATTTATACTCATGCGTTTCGCCCATTTCTATCGAATAATCCAAACCCAAATACACCTCCATCAGCACACGAATGATGTACTTTTTTTCTGCGGAAAAATTAGGATGAATAGTTACTTTCAAAAAATGAATTTTTAATCGTAGCGCGATACTTCCAGTTCGCGCCCTGCTAATTTCGTTCTCTATACGTGAAAGAACGGGCTGGAAGCACCGCTCTACGTTCGTCCGCTATACATGCGTTCGATGATTTCGACGACTTTCATACCTTCTAAAGCATTGGTTGTTATTGTTTTATGTCCTTTTAGTACGTCGATGACATTTTCAAAAATAAAGCCGTGATTATTAGTTGAGCCTTTATAAGTGCCGTAATCGTTGGCAGGATTTGAGGCTTGGAGGTCGGGCATGGTATAACCGTCGATGTGACAATATTCGACCTTATCCATATACTGACCGCCCACACGCACACTACCCTTACTACCTGTAACGGTGATACTCGTTTCCATGTTTTGTCCCCATATCGCGGTCGAATAATTGAGGCAACCCATACCGCCACGCACAAAATTAAAAGAAACAATACCCGTATCTTCAAATTCGGTGCTATGCTGATGCGTGAAATTCTCAAACCGCGCCTCGATATTTTTCACATCACCAAACAGCCAATACATCAAATCTACATAATGAGAAAATTGGGTAAAAAGCGGTCCGCCATCCTGTTCGATAGTTCCGTGCCATGTGTGCTGCTGCCCGTTTTTCAAATAATAACGGTCATCACGATTCCAATAACAATTGAGCTGCATCGTGTGCAATTCGCCCAAAATATGCCCGTCCATCAGCTCCTTCAACCACACGGCAGGCGGCGAATAACGGTTTTGCATCACACAAAAAACCTGTCGCCCAGCGGTCAAAGCCTTGTGGATGACCTGCTCACAATCGGCTTTCCGCAAGCCCATCGGTTTCTCACAAACAACGTGTCTGCTCGACTGGAGTACCTGTATGCACTGCTCGGTATGATAGCCGTTTGGCGTGCAAATACAGACGACATCTACCTCATTTTCAGCAGCTAACAAAGCTTGTAAATCGCTATAAAACGGCACGTCAAAGGCTTCAATATTCAGCTCGTCCTTCGGCGCGGTATCGCACAAAGCCACCAACTCCGCCTCTGCGTGTGCGCCTATCGTGCGGGCGTGTCGCTTGCCAATATGCCCGCAGCCCACCACCGCAAATTTGATGGGTGCATTTTCTTTGTGTTGATTATTCATTGAAGGTCAAAGATAGTGCAACCTATGGGAATTTTGCAAATCGGTGGGGGAAGTTTGGTTTTTGGGAATTTAGGTTTAACGACAAAAAATAAGGTGTTTTTTGTCGTTAAGTTGGTTTTGAAAGTGACTTAGTAAGGGAAGACAAAAAAAATAATCTACCTGTCTGAATTGTTCTTTTTCTTATATGTTTCACTAAATCTTCCTTACGTAGCTCGGCTATGCGCGTCAAATTTAGCCAAACGTGTAAAAAAATAACTTCTTCATTTGGGGTAGATTATTTTCTTCCTCTTCCCTAAGAAGCATTGCAAGCTACGGCGCAATCCACAAATTTATTATCATCCGCATCATTCGGGATTAAATTCTAGCTAAAAAAAGTGTTTACGCGCTTGATATTTGGTAAGTTAAGAATGGTCTTTAAGACCGTATCAGCGTAGGGCGGGTTGTGGTGATTTTGTTCGAGAATTTTGGCGTATTCATTGAGGATATCGGTTTGGCGATTTCTGGCGGACTCAACACGTTCAAAGCCACATAAATCCAAAGATTGCTATCCCAGAAAGTTTTATCTTGCATTGCGTTCTTCTCTTGTCATCCATTCGATTTTATCAACCTTCGCAGCATCATTTTTAATGAAGTCGCGTAAGCCGTCAACAGCTTTATCCCAAGCCGCTTCGTCGGCATTGTGAATGCTCACCTTTGCCATCGGATGACTTTTTAATTCGTCAAGGTATTTGGCAATCCATTGATATTCGGCTGCATTTTCTATGTTAATCGTGATTGTCATGTATGCAAGTTAGTGGTTTTTGGGGGAATATTCAAATGAGGTCTTTCAACCTGTCAGGATGTTGACTACTGTGCGTGACGGCGATGATTTCTACTGTTTTATCTTCCTCGTTTACAAAAAATATGATTTTGTATTTCCATTTGAGGGCAAAACGATAGACCTCGTCTTCGCTACTGATTTCGTGAACGATAGGTAATCCGGTGGGAAATTTTTCGAGCTTGCGAGTTTCGTTGATGATACCAATTCTTACGTTTTGGGCAGTGGTTTCACTGACATTTCTTCGCAGATAAGCAACGATGTCCTAGATGTCGTCCCAAGCCTCGTCGGTTATGGTAACACGATAAGTTTCTACCATTTCTCCGATTCTTTTTCCAATTCATCTAATGTTCGGTAATGTCCTTCCTTGATACGTGCCCTCGCTGCCCTTGCACGTTCTTTAAATACCTTTGCTCTAATCGGCTCACCTTCAATGGTATAGCCGATAATTGGGTCATCTTCTACATAGGCATTCAGCTTTTGAAGTTCATCCTCAGAAGCGGTGTCAATGTACTGGTATAATTTTTCTTTTAATTCTGTCGTACTCATTTTATTGTGTTTGTTGTGATTGTCATGTATGCAAGTTAGCGGTTTTTGGCTAAATATTCAAATGAGCAAAAAGCGACTAAACCAAGACATTCTGTGCTTTGATAATCTCTCGCAAACCTTTCATAATTCGCAAAATATCATAAAGGTCATCGCGAGTAGCGACGTATTCATCGCTGATGCAATAGGCGTTATCTTTCAGCGTTACGAAAAACCAATTTCGCCCTGCAACGTAAGCACCGTAAATCGGAAATTCGTTATCATTCAGTGCTTGTGCGGTCAACATGGCTATCAATAACTGTCCAAGAGGGTCGTTGTCTGCGCCTTTTTCTTTTTTGTATTCATGCAAACAAAAATAGGGTGCTTTTGGCTCATAATCACCTGTGGCTATCATCAAATCTACCTCTCCGCTGACTTCTTTACCGTCGATTTCACCTTTTAATCTTCGATTAGCAAAGGACTTAAATTGTTCAGTATCGTAATCCACCAATTCAATGATAAAGGAAATGAATTTGATGATAAGTTCCTGTTCGTTCCAAATATCTACGTAGCGTTTGAGTTTCTTCTGCAAGCCGTCTAATCGCTCTTTTTCCGCATCTGTTACTTCTATGTCGTAGTCCACCCATGCGTCCAAATCGTCACATTGTAGTTTGGTTTTTAAGCCAAATTCATCCGCGATGTCCTGTCTTGTCCAGTGTTTGAATGTTTTCATTGCATTATCTTCTTGTTGTGTGAATCATATACATGCAAGTTAGCGGTTTTTGGCTAAATATTCAAATGAACAATAAGCCGCACACCAACAAACCACAACAGCCTCCCAAGCCCAAAAGCCGGAAAATAAGCACCACGACACCCACCAAGAAGCAAGTCGTCATTCCGCATCAAAGAAAAACAAAAACCGCCTCCCCGCAATACATACGGAAAGACGGTTTTTGCATAGAAAAGGTATATCACTCACGTCTTTTGCCTCACCTCTCTCGTCTCAAGCCTACTCTGTCTTCTGTACTTGTTGGGTATCGATTACTTCTCCATCTGCAAACCAGACTACCCAATACATACCCGCAGGTAGCGTGGAGATGTCTATGGTCGTCTGACGGAGGGTAGCATCGCTGACGCTGTGCTGATGTTGTAGTCTGCCGAGATTGTCGTAGATGCCGATTTGGGTGTCTATTTCTGTGGGTAGTTCTACCTCTTCAGATGCCTTAAATTGAATATTGAAATGCCCCTTGGTTGGATTAGGATAAATAGTCAATAAAGGATTTGCCATAGTAGGGGCGGTCTCTCTTCCTTTTCTACAATCATCCCCTATGGTCTCGGGGAGTGAATATAGTGAAGACACTGTACAATCATCATTTTTTATTCTAACGTAGTGTGTTGAACGGTCCCCACGATTTCTACATACTCTCCTACTAATTGAGTTTGCTTCCTCACCGCTCGGCCACCAATAATAAGTGTAACCATTGGCTGCATCAAAAGGTGTAGGGTTTAACTGTTCAAGTTTACTGCCATCAAGGTGCTCCTGTTGGGTATTAACTACTATAGAAGGCGTAGGTAGTACATTCGAGTTAACGCCTGATGCGGCAAGAGTTTCTACACCATGTAACTCCGAAAATTCCTCTGACCAATCATGCGCTCTACTATCAGTTGCCAATCTTTGAGCTGCTGCTTTTGCCTTATCACCGTATTGGTTCAGACTTGTTCTATCGTTTGAGGCAGCAAAGCCCGAACGAGCATACGCATACATCAGACTTTTTTCATTAACACCAGTACCTTCGAGTTCAATACTGTGCTGTATGCCTAAAGCATGTCCTAATTCGTGAAGCATTGTAGCATAGAAATCCTGCCTATCGTCGTAATCAATAGCACCGTTCAAACTATAATTCCATATATCAATCGAACTCCATATTTCCCCTCTTCTTATCCTAATATCAGACCCCCACACCCATCTTTTATCGAGTCCGAGATTGTTATCGTCTGTTTCGTCGGGTAATGTGAAAGGTATAGTCTCCATTAGTGTAAATTGGTCAGACGGGTCGAAGACATCAAACCATATTAAGTTTCGTCTTGGTGCATCCGTACTATTGTGAAAATAGTAAACTTCGTCGCCGTGATCGTTTATTCTTCTTTCGAGTTCAAGTGTAATTCCCAATTCATTAGCCCATGCTGATAATGCTGCCTCTACGGCGTTAATGGCATCATCATTACCCATAAAACTCTCGTGGAGCGTAAATACATATCCATTGAGACAATCCTCCCTTGCCCAATATCCTTGTGAAACATCGTATTGATTGTTTGTAACCTCTCCGAAATTAATTAAAGCATATTCAATATTAATTTTGGTCGTACTTTCTTCGGTGTCAGTAATAAAACCGAATAAATTTTTTCTCACGACCACAATTGTACCTGAACCTGCTACGCCGAAATCACCCGAAGGGAAACCTTGCCGAATTATCGAAGGAATGATTACTTGTATTTCTGTAGGTGTCCAACTTACTACATATTGATTTTCTAAGCTTGTAGTGATGTTGGGAGCGTTTGTAGTGCCAGGGTTGTTGGCATTTCCAAATAATACGTCTCCTCTATTTCCAAAATTTTGTCCTCTAATCGTTAATATTTCACCCGTGCCTGCGTGAAGCGTTCCTAAGGAAGCTAACCACATCTCATCAATGATAATGTCTGCGGAACTTGAAGATTTTTGAAAACCAAGCTCTTTTTTTTTACGTGGTATTTTTATGCCATTTAAATTTCTAACAAACTCGTTTATTTCATCAACTGAGCTAAATGTCATTCCATAAAAACCTACAATAACAGGATTGTCTGAATAAATATTGGCGTATCTACCATGAGATGCGTTAATGTTTGATGTAAACTTATAATTTTCTCCATCTTTTTTGAGTAATATGAAATAATCCATATCAAACTGGATACTAGGTCGCATATGTAAGGAGACCTGTTCATCTTCACCAATAATGCCGCCTTTTCTAATGATGTATATTATACGACTATCTTCACCTTTATACCAATGTTTTACTCTAATCTTAATTTTAGTATATATTGTTCTACCATCTTCTCCATAAAAACACTCTGAATCTACTGGAGTACCCAATATAAAAGCCTCTGTCTCATTAATGAGTTCAATAGACTTTTGCTCTTTTTGCTCTTTTGATAAATGGTCATATTGAGCCATACCATTAGTTGTTATCATAGTCAAGAGGACAAAGCAAATCCCCTTAAAAATCGCTTGAAAAATTGATTTTTTCATAATAAAAGTTAATTTTGTATTCTAAAACCACCCGTACATTTCGGGTGGTTTTAAAATTGTTTGTAAAAAAGTAATTGCAGTCTGACTAAGCTTAGGCTGCGAAAGCTTTGCCGTGTGGCTTTCTAGCGGAAAGCGGCACGGCTTTTTTTGTTTTTGTTTACATAGGCAATATGTTATGATGTTCGCAATAGATATACCAATTCCCTTAGCATGGTACAAGTGTATCCATACTTCATGAGTGTGCGGTATCGGAACTGTTGTCGGTAGTAGCTAAAAAGTGATAAGACCGTTCATTTGTAAGTTGTACAGGAGGTCTTATTCAATTGAGCATAGCCGTTATTCTATTATAATTTCTTGTAATTCAATGCAATTATCGTCCAATCCGAGTAAATGCCCTTCATTAGGGTTATCTGCATTTATAAATAATACATCTCCCTCTCCAGGAAAGGCATCAAGCATAAAGCCACTTCCTGTAATTGTGATAGTTTGCCCTGTGCCTGCTGAAAGTACAGATGTAGAACTGATAGAGTTAATCAAAATTGAAGGGTTATTTTTTGCTTCTTCTAAACCAGCATCTTTTTTTTTACCGGGCAGTTTTACCTTATTCGCTCGCGTGACAAAACTGTGAAACGCATCCTTCGAATCAAATTTTAATTCACAAAAAGCTTTAATGTAAAAATCGTCTTTTCGGCTGTGTGAATATCTACCTGATGCTGAACTGTGCATGAATGGAAACTCATATTCATCTCTATTTTTCTTATTTAAAAGTAAAAAGGATTTACGAAGCTTCCCTGTGTATGGTCTGCTTCCGTGCATCGAGGTTTGGCGATCTCTACCTATCACACCTCCTTTTTTAACGATATAAATGATATTTTCCCCTTTGCCTTTATACCAGTGGTCAACCTGAAAAGTGATTTTGGTGTAAATGGTTTTTCCGTCTTCACCGTAGTAGCACTCTGCATCTAATCTTCCCCCTTCAACCATATATTCAGCTTCGTCAATAAATCCTAACGATTTTTGTTCTTTTTCAGCTTTTGTCAGTAAGTGGTAGTTTTTAGGTTGGGCATTTGCAAGAAATGTCATAGTGCTAATAAGCATTAGACAGAACGCTTTGATAGTTGTTTCTTTCATAATTAAAAGTAATTTTGTATTTGTTAATAAAGTGAATGCAGTCCTGCAAATCAGGCTGCATATACTATGCCGTATGCTGCTCGTTGCTTGAGTAGTGTACGGCGTTTTTTGCGAGTATATCTTGAGGTCAGGGCTTCTTTCCATAAGTGATTCCGTTTAAAGTGTGAGCAATAGATATACCAGTTCCGTTAGCATGATGCGTGTGTACACATGCTTTGGACTGTGGTATTACCGAAGCTGAATGTTGGTAGCAATAGAATGATAAGACCGTTCTTTTAAGTTATTGAGCGGGTCTTTTCATTTTGGTGTGTTGTCCGTTCTATTTTACTAATTCGTTTGTTTACACAAATTTGTAAAAAAAAAAACTAATTAAACAAGCTTTATCGAATTTTATTTTATGGATTTTAATATGTAAAAATAATCGTTTTTGACTAAATATTCAAATGAGCAAAAAGCCGCACATCAACCAAGCACAACAGCCTCCCAAGTCAATAAGTCAAAGAATATTGACGTTTATTTCTCAAATAATCGTTTGTCAAATTCAAACGGTTCAGTTTTCAGAATTTTTACATTTTTGAATAGCTGATGTTTGGGATTATTCAGATAATTGTATTCGCCGGAAATAACTGCGGAAGGCACTTTTAGCGTTAGATTTTCATTTCTTACGACAAAATTATCACCATAAAATTTTGTGTAAAGCGGATGCGGGAATCTACGCCAATTTTCTTCCAAATCATCCGTTTTGATGACTTCAATACTGTCTTCGGGAATTTCTATGGTCATCAAGTGGTAGTCTTTTGGTGTGGTGCCCAGAGGTGTGTGGACGGCGATTTCGGCAGTACACAAAGCACGGTTTTCGCCTGTATAAAGCAAGGCAGTTCCGATACTATTCCACCTGCCACCGACGATTTCTGCGCCTCTGCCCGACAGGTCTTCTTTGTATTTTTCCCAACTCAATCTATATACAATCATGCCAAGACTCCGTGTTCAATCCGCACCAATTCAGCATTGACGAGAGATATACCAAATGAATTATCCAACAAGGTTTTAGGTTGTACATTGCCTAATGCGATGATGTCAGCGTTCATCCATTTAGTGAAATTTTCTACGTTGCCGAAAATATCCGCACCTTTGTGTTGCAAGCGGGCGATTTCCAATATTCTCTCCGATTGAAAGGTGCTAAATGATTTTCCTTCTTTGGCGTAGTTTTGAAGTGCATCTTTCGGCAAATGCAAAAAATGATTCCACTCATTCAACGAAAACGGACCTTCCGAAACCACCGATTCAAATAAGGCATAATCAACCCCCCGTCGGCTCAAACCTATCAATTCAAGATTATCATGTAGAATTTTATCTAAAATATTTGCTTTCATATACGCAAGTTAGCGGTTTTTGGCTAAATATTCAAATGAGCAATAAGCCACACACCAACAAACCACAACAGCCTCCCAAGCCCAAAAGCCGGAAAATAAGCACCACGACTCCCACCAAGAAGCAAGTCGTCATTCTGAATGACCGTTGATTGAGGTGTTTTTTTGTTTTTGTCATATTTTCTGAATAAGGGAACTCGTAATAAATAACCTACCCAAGATGCGAAGTTATTTTTTGCTCAATCAAGGCACGGAAATGTGAGTTTATCGGGATAAGTGACCATTTCCATAACGCAGAGTGAGTGAAAAAGAACAAGTAGATTGGGTAGGTTATTTGTTGCGAGTTCCCTAAGTCGTTGCGAATCCCTTCAAAAACCACTATCTTTAAGCTATGAAAGCAATCAATTTAGAAGCCAACGATACAACATATCTATTGAGCATCGACAAAAATGCGATAGATAAAGAGGTCTTATTGGACTTGATAGAGCGTATTCGCTTGGAATATTTGATTAAAAAAAACGACTTCAACGAAGAACTCAAAGAAGCGGAATTTTCTGACATAACAGTGGAGGAAATCAACCAAGAAATCCAAGCCCAACAACAAAAATTCACCAAAGCCGGCAAAGAAAAAAATCTACAAGACCTAAAGAATTTTATTGAAAATAAAGCGGTTAAAGTAGATAAAATCGAATTTATGACCAGAGAAGAAATCCATGCCAGATAGAATCTTTTGGGATAAAATGAGCAAAAAGCCCCACACCAACCAGCGTGTTTTATTCTTCTTCGTCCAAGCCACTCAAGTGCTCAATATCATTCAAATCTTTCGCCCGATTCACCGCTTTCTTCTGACGGATAAGGTCATCCAAATGAATCACTCTGATGTTTAGTCCGTCCACTTCTTTCATTTCGGCATTTTCAAATGTCTCATCAAAATCTAATTCTTTTGGTTGAGTCAAAATATCAATGCTCACAGGCGGCATACCAAAGGTAAATACATCTAATTTGGCATTATGCAGAAAATTATCCAAGGTCATATCAAACATCGGCATCCCAAACTCCCGAAAAGCAAGTTGTAATTTGCGATAATTTTCTTCGCTTTTTCGCACAAAAATATCCATATCACCTGTATTGCGCGAGTAGCCGTACAGAATCACCGCATATCCTCCGAGCAAGATATAATCCACATTATTATTGTTTAATGCAGTGATAAAATCCTGAAAATCAGCATTAAAAATATTCATCAGTTGGCGAGTTTTCGCATAGAAAAAGCGGTTCTGTCCATACGCGGCGGATTATTCAAATCAAAATTGTAGGCAATACTATTGAGATAAAAAGCCGCACGAAAACGCTCTTCTATGCTTTGCTTTTTCCAATATTCGTATTGCATATCTGCCTCCTCGAAAGT
>Ga0209295_1000358_pt1 | contig 25347 bp, 24 predicted proteins | sample Porto_5metaG_FD_187428 | JGI IMG/M metagenome (GOLD analysis project Ga0209295, IMG submission 187428) | Marine algal microbial communities from Porto, Portugal - Porto_5 metaG (SPAdes) (version 2) | ecosystem: Host-associated > Algae > Red algae > Unclassified | place: Portugal: Porto... | reverse complement strand
CCTTACGAAAATTGGTTTTGGAAGAAAAACAGAATCGACCTCGTTAACGGGTTTGTAGAAAAAGTAGAAACCGATGCCAAAAAGTTGCTCTTAAAAGGTGGTTCATCTATTTCTTATGACAAACTAATTATTGCAACAGGTTCTAAGCCTAATAAATTTGGCTGGCCAGGGCAAGATTTAAAAGGTGTACAAGGCTTGTATTCAAAACAAGATCTAGAAATGCTCGAGAAGAACGCCCCTAATAACAAGGTATGTAATCGTGCGGTTATTGTCGGTGGCGGACTAATAGGTATTGAAATGGCCGAGATGCTACGTTCTCGACAAATACCTGTCACTTTTTTGGTACGCGAAAAGAGCTTTTGGAACGGCGTATTACCTGCTGGCGAATCTGCCATGGTCAACGAGCATATTTTAGAGCACCATATCGATTTACAACTTGACACAAACCTTGAGAAAATAATTTCTGATGACAACGGGCGAGCTAAAGCAGTAGTGACAGATAAAGGTGAAACCATTGAATGTAACGTAGTTGGCTTAACTGCCGGTGTTGCCCCAAATATCGATTTCCTAAAAGATTCTGGAATTGAATTAGGCAGAGGTGTTAAGGTTAATCGCTTTCTAGAGACTAACGTAAAAGATGTATACGCAATAGGCGACTGTGCAGAACAACACGAAGGTATTGGCAGCAGAAGACCAATAGAAGCGGTTTGGTATACGGGGAGAATGATGGGCGAAACCCTTGCACAAACTATATGTGGAAATAAAAGGGAATACAACCCTGGTCATTGGTTCAACTCCGCTAAATTTTTAGATGTAGAATACCAAACTTATGGATGGGTCTTTAGTGAACGTAGCAAAAAAGATAATGAGCATCATTTTCACTGGCGCCATGCTACTGAAAAGATATGTATAACCGTAGCATTTGATAAAGACAGCCATCAATTTTTAGGCATCAACACCTTTGGTATTCGAATGCGACATGAAATTTTTGACCAATGGTTAACAGAAAACAAGGACATTGACCACGTAATGACCTATTTAAAGGATGCCAATTTCGATCCTGAGTTCTATAAGCTCTACGAAGATGAAATTGTCGCTAAATACAATGCTGATTTCAATAAGAACATCAGCCCTAAGAAAAAAAGCTGGAAACGTATTTTCAGTATCGCCTAACTAAATAACAAAACAAACAACACCTACTATGGGTAATTTTGACAGAAGTATGTCTCTTGCGGGAGAACCGCCTAAAGCATTAAATACAGGCCAAAAATTGGCAGTAGTCACAGGAATGATTGGTTTGGGAATTCTCATTCTACAATTATTCAACTTAAATCTTGGTAACACGGCACTTTGGCTTACCATTTCTATTGTTGCCATATTTGCTGGTATCATTTGGTTTTCACAGGCTGCATATGCAAACAAGCATAAAGGGATTAAGAATGACGGCGTATGGTTTAAATCCATTTCCAGCCGTGGTGTTCTTGCCTGGATGGCCGGTATTGCCTTAACAGGTTTTTACATTGTACTCTATTTTTATCCACAATATCTTGGTCTAGTAAAAGATGGTGATAATACGGGTTTAATTGCCTTATTTGACCCTTTAAGTAAAGGTCTCAGCGGAAACCCTGCTAGCCAATGGTTTGTTTACGGCACCATGTATACCGTTGCTATTTTGGCTTTCGGTGCTAAATTCATTTGGAAGTATCGTCATAATAAATACGAGCAATTGAGAACGGTTAGCGTTATGTTCTTTCAGACTGCATTCGCATTTTTTATTCCTGAAATCATGGCGCGTTTAAATGGTGATTTGCCATATTACGATTTAAAAAATATGTGGCCTTTAAACTATTACAACTTTGAGCGCTATCGTATAAATGGCTTTATAGATTCTGGTAGTGTAGGTATGACCATGCTGTTTTTCGGTATCATTTCCATTTTCGTTATTTCACCTTTTTTAACTTATAAGTACGGAAAACGTTGGTATTGCTCTTGGGTATGTGGTTGTGGTGGATTGGCTGAAACTGCTGGTGATTCTTTTCGTCAATTAAGTGATAAATCTAAATTTGCCTGGAAGGTTGAACGTTGGGTAGTACACAGTGTTGTGGTATTCGTAACGTTAATGACCATAGCTGTCATTTATTCTTATTTAGGTAATGACACCAGCAAATATTGGCTTACAAAAACCATGTTCATATCTGGTGTTGCTGTTATTTTAACCGCTATTTTTTCTTGGGTAATGATTTACAAAAGAGAAGAACTTGCTAAAGATGCCAAATATGGAGCAATTGGGTACTTTACTATTATTGCCGTATTAATTGGAATGCACTTTTTTAGTGACTCAGCAAACATATTCATATTCAAAGCGGAAACACTACGTACCACTTATAGTTTTTTAATAGGTAGTATTTTCTCTGGAGTTATAGGAACAGGTTTTTATCCTATTTTAGGAAACCGTGTGTGGTGTAGATTTGGTTGCCCAATGGCTGCCATGTTAGGTTTTCAACAACGTTTGTTCTCTAAATTTAGAATTACGACCAATGGTGGTCAATGTATTTCTTGTGGTAACTGTTCTACTTATTGTGAAATGGGTATTGATGTACGTGCATATGCCCAAAAAGGGGAAAACATTGTACGTTCTAGTTGTGTAGGCTGTGGTATTTGTTCCGCTGTATGCCCAAGGGGAGTTCTAAAATTAGAAAACGGACCTGAAAAAGGGCGTATCAATTCTAAAGATGTCTTATTAGGTAATGATGTTGATTTAATGGATTTAGTGAATAATAAATAGATTTTATCTTATAATAACGCCATGCCTTATAGTGCGGTGCTAGTTTTAATTTTGCTTACTGATATTTTACAATCTTAAAAAGATCATGAAAGACTCGTTTTCACTAATCTTTCATGATCTTTACAACCTATGAACACCAACTTGAATATTTAATGAATCGGTTTTTATTCTTACTTCTTCTATCTCTTTCCGTTTATTCGCAAACGGAACTTAATTATCCTGAGGTAGTTTATGGCAAAGAAAACATCAGTGCCAGCTGGGTTAGTCACCCAGATATAAAAGGTGGTGAAGACACAGCGATTTTGTTTCGTAATACATTTAATACTGCTGATGCAAATGCAGATTTTATCATCAATATTTCTGCAGACAACCACTACTTTCTTTATGTAAACGGTGAGTTTATTACCCACGGACCTCAATTGAGCGATATTCAGCATTATAAATATGAAACCTTAAACTTAAAAGATTACCTGAATATGGGTGATAACGTTATCGCCGTTAAGGTCATCAATTTTGGAAAAAGACGATTTTTGGGCATGCAGTCTATATTCACTAGTTTAATGGTAAACGCTGTTACAGATAATGCCAAAATCATAAATACTACCGGCTTTAATGATACATGGCTAAGCACCATTGACCAATCTTACAAAGCTAACGAAGTAGTTTGGAGAGGTGATGGAGAAAAGGCTATTGTAGGCGGATTCTATGCCAACAACCCTACAGATAAGGTTGACATGAACAACTACCCAGCACATTGGGAAACCCTAAATTTTGATGATACCGATTGGAAAAAAGTAGCGTTTTTTGAAAACGCCAGTAGTATGGGCGGCTCTATTGCTTATTTACTAGAACCTCGTAATTTACCTTTACTTTCTTGGGATGAGGAAAGAATTGCAAGTATTGTCCGTTCTTCAAAACCTCTTGAAACAGAGTTTCCAGTATTGGGTACTTTAACGCTAGCACCTAATACCACCACAACTTTTTTATTAGATCAGCAATACGTTACTAACGGGTTTACAGAACTGATATTCAGCAAAGGAAAATCTGCAGTTATCGCCATAAAATATGCCGAGAATCTTTTTGGTAAAAACAATGAAAAAGGGGATCGTAACGACTTGGACAACAAAAAGCTTTTAGGTTATTATGACGAAGTAATCTCTAACGGAGAAGATGCCCAAAAATTTATACCGAATTGGATGCGCACCTTCCGTTTTATTGAGTTTGAAATTGATACCAAAGATCAAGAGCTTGTTCTTGAAAAATTTGTAAACCATAGATCAAGAACTACCATACCATCTATTTCCAAGTTCATTACAGACGATGACATGTACAATGCTATTTTCGATATTTGTAAGCGCACCATTGATATCTGTACCCAAGATTATTTTTTAAGTGATGCCTATTATGAAACCATGCAATATGTAGGTGATACCAAAATACAAGGTTTAATCTGGCAAGCTTTAAGCGGCAATGCAGCACATACCAAAAATGCAATTCGCCAATTTGACCACAGCAGAGATTCTGACGGTAATATTTTAGGTGCCTACCCGCTTCGCTCTACATTTATTTATCCTACTTACTCTTTGGTTTGGGTAGATATGATTGCAGATTACTATAACACCTCTAACGACAAAGCATTTATTGAAACCTATAAAGATGGTATTGTAAATACCCTTGCCGGATTCGAAAAAAACATGAACGACCTTAACTTGGTCAACAAAACGCCATATCGCTATTTTGTAGATTGGTATACCGGACCTAATAATGGTAGTGGTACCGCTACCAAAAATGACGGACTCAATTCTGCAGTGGTCAGTTTACATTATGTACATGCGCTACAAAATGCCTCTCGCCTATTCACTGAGATCGGAGACGAACAAACATCAATGAAATACAAGAACAGAGCTCAAGAAATCATTACATCTGTTTATGAACTTTGTTATGATCAAGAAAGAAATCTTTTTGCGGAGCGCCCTGACAAAACTATTTATGATCAGCATACCAATATCATGGCAATATTGACAGATGCTATTCCAGAAACTGAACAAAGAGCACTTTTAGACAAAATTCTAAACGAAGAAGATTTGTTACAAGCCACATACTACTACCGCTTTTATCTTTTTGAAGCGATTAAAAAAGTAGGTGCGCCAGAATTGTTCGATGTTGCCCAAAAACCCTGGGAACAAATGATTAACGACAACATGACCACAACATTAGAACGATTTGAAAGTGTTGAGAAACCAACAAGATCAGAAGTGCATCCTTGGAGTGCCTCGCCCGCATATTTTTATTTTAATTATCTGGCAGGCATCCGATCGGTACAAAATGATTTTGAAGAAATGGAAATTGCCCCTGCATTTGGGAAACTAAATGAAATAGCAGGTTTGCTGCCTACATCAAAAGGAACTATAGTATTTGAACTAAAGAGAAACAAGCATAAATTATCCGCCGAAATAACAATTTCAGAGTCAATGAAAGGCAACTTAAATTGGCAAGGAACTGTAATTCCTCTTAAAAAAGGAAAAAATACCTATACCATAAAAAGTAGAAAGTAAAGGTATAAACTTCGGTATGTTAAGCACCTATATTTTAATCTAATATTTTAAAAAAATGAAGCTATTTAAACTTTTTTTACCCGCTCTTATTTGTTTAGGATTGTTAGCTTTTACCAATCCTGAAGACAAACGTTATGAACGTACCTATTATGAAGACGGCACCTTAGAAAGTGAAGGATGGATGCGTTATAGTACAAGAACGGACCATTGGACCTTTTACCACCCTAACGGTCATAAATCTGAACAAGGTTTTTACGCTTATGGTAAAAGAGAAAAGTATTGGTTTTTTTATAGTGAAGACCGTATTAGAATAAAAGAAGGCAAATTTGCCGACAATAAAGAAATTGGCTGGTGGCTTTTTTACGACAAAAAAGGTCGCATTAACCACAAGTGCCAGTTAACAAAAGGAATAAAAGACGGGTATTGCCTAAAGTACAAGGACACAAAATTAATATCCGCAGAGAAATACAGTAAAGGTGAAAAGATCAAGGAATGGACATCTTTTCGTGACTTTACCAGTGAAAATAGTTTATCAGATTTAAAATAATGACAGACATTAAAGTAATTATACCAGCTTTTAACGAAGCAAATTCTATTGCCCATGTCATCAACGAACTACCAAAAACGGTATCTGAGGTAATCGTTGTGAACAATAACTCTACAGATGATACCGTAAAAAATGCCGAAGCTGCTGGTGCAACGGTACTTACTGAAACTAGAAAAGGATATGGCTATGCCTGCCTTAAAGGCTTAGATTACGTAGCAAATCTGTCAAAACAACCAGATATTATTGTATTTATTGATGGAGATTACTCTGATTATCCAGAGGAACTGGACAAGATAGTTGCTCCTATTTTAGAAAAAAATATAGACTTTGTGGTTGGCGCTAGAACAAAAGCTTTACGAGAAGAAGGTTCTATGACTCCACAACAAGTTTTTGGCAACTGGTTGGCAACATTTTTAATGCATTTATTTTTTGGTGCAAAATTTACGGATTTAGGTCCTTTTAGGGCAATTAAATACGAAAAGCTCAAAGAATTGAACATGGAAGACAAGACTTATGGGTGGACGGTTGAAATGCAACTGAAAATTCTTAAGAAAAAAATGACATATACCGAAGTACCAGTACGTTACAAACGAAGAATTGGCATATCTAAAGTATCTGGTACCGTAAAAGGTAGTATATTTGCAGGCATAAAAATTTTGGGGTGGATCTTCAAATACAGTATAAAATAATATGGCTTTAGCTCTTGCATATCTTATCATCATCATCTACAGTATCTCTTTACTGTTGATCTTCTTTTATAGCTTGGCGCAGCTTAATCTGTTAATCAATTACTTATCCCAAAAAAGACAAAACCAAACGGCTCCTAAGTTTAATTTATTGGACCCAAAGGAAATTCCGTTCGTAACCATTCAACTTCCTGTTTTTAACGAGGAATATGTAATGGATCGTTTATTGGAAAACATCGCTAAAATAGAATACCCTAAAAGTAAATTAGAGATTCAGGTTTTAGACGACTCTACTGACGACACCGTAATAACCACTGCAGCTAGTATTGCAAAATTACAGGAGACCGGTTTAGATATTAAACATATTACAAGAACAGACCGTTCTGGTTTTAAGGCAGGCGCCTTAAAAGAAGGACTAGAAGTAGCAAAAGGTGAATTCATTGCCATTTTTGATGCAGATTTTTTACCTGCTTCAGATTGGTTGAAGAAAACCGTTATCTATTTCAAAGATGAAGAAATTGGTGTGGTGCAGACCCGTTGGGGACACTTGAACCGCGACTATTCTACCCTAACAAAAATACAGGCTTTTGCTCTTGATGCGCATTTTACCTTAGAACAGGTTGGGCGTAACAGCAAAGGTCACTTTATCAACTTTAACGGTACCGCAGGTATTTGGCGTAAAGAATGTATTCTTGATGCCGGTAATTGGGAAGGCGATACGCTTACCGAGGATTTAGACCTTAGTTACCGCGCACAACTGAAAAACTGGAAATTCAAGTATTTGGAGAATGTAGAGACTCCCGCTGAACTACCTGTAGTGATAAGTGCAGCTCGTTCGCAGCAATTTCGTTGGAACAAAGGTGGTGCCGAGAACTTTAGAAAAACGGTTTGGAGCGTTGTAAGCGCAAAAAATATTCCTTTTAAAACAAAGTTTCATGGGGTCATGCACCTATTGAACAGTTCTATGTTCTTATGTGTATTCTTAGTTGCTTTATTGAGTATACCATCGCTTTATATTAAAAACACCTATGGTCATTTAGACTGGGTATTCTCTCTTTTAAGTTTGTTTACCGTTAGTACCATTATTTTATTCGTTTGCTATTGGTTTACCTATAAGAGTATACAAGGCAGCGGCTTTAACAACTTTGTAGATTACATACGTATCTTCTTCACCTTTTTCTCTGTAGCATTAGGTTTCTCCTTACACAATACCATTGCCGTATTAGAAGGACATATGGGCAAACGAAGTGAATTTGTACGTACACCAAAATTCAACATCAGTACTTTAAAGCAAAGCTGGAAAGGCAATAAGTACCTAGCTAAAAAATTATCACCTAACATGATCTTGGAATTTGCCTTAATGGTTTATTTCATGTTTGGTATGTATAGCGCAATACCATTGAATGATTTTGGGTTGTTTCCGTTTCATTTTATGCTGTTCTTGGGCTTTGGGTTTGTATTCTTTAAATCATTGACCTCAAGAGCTTAAAACAGCTTTAAACAAAATATTAAAAAGGGATAACCATTGGCTATCCCTTTTTTTATTTCAATTCTTCTAGTTTGTTTAACTTACGCCTAAAATAGAAATAAGATTACTTGTTATCTTATACGTCTTAAATAGCATATAAAGTAACTTGTTACTTTATACTATTGTTACAACAAATAGCTCCAAAAAATAAAATCAGAGCAGAACTGAATAGAAAACCTAATTGTTAGAAATTAAGAGTTGAAATAAACGATGAAAGAGAATCATACTTCAAGAACATTTTCAACGAACAAACTGGTAACGGGTTTATTATTGTTTGTATTTATAATTACAGGCTTTTTAGATTTACTCTTGCATAGTCAACCTTCTTACTCTTCAATAATGGGAATGAACACCATTAGAGTTTATTTTTATACGTTCTATTTACTAGTAATAGGTTGTTGGCTTCTTTATAATAAATGGTTTGTAGGCATAGGTTTTATAAGTTTAGCGACATTTAGCTCATATTTTACGGAATACATTTCTATTCATAATTATTTTGCGTCAGTAGCGATATATCTTGGAATTATTATAGACATAATTACTAGAAAGAAAGAAAAATGGTTAATCCCATTAATTGTTATTGGAGTATTACAAGGTATTACGTTTCAAACTGGTTGGCTTGGTTTTTATATGGTCGGAATCATGGAATTTTTATGTCTTTGCGTAGGTTCTGCTTTTATCATAAAGACAATAGAATAATTTTCAATAACAAAATATTATAGTCAAAGTATAGGTCCCAAAAATTTGGAATGGAATTATCGCTCAAGCGGAGTAATTCGCATTGGACTTATGAGCAAGTTTATGAAGACGGACTTTTCAGCTGGTTTGTGGAAGACAAATTACTCAAACACAACTGTTGTGCAAATGGACTCTCAACTCGAACGGAGTAAATAGAGAAACGTAAAAGTGCGTGCTTACTCCTGGGTGTCGCAACTAGTTGTAACAATAGTAACCGTTGCACAACTCTTTTTGTAAAATAAATAGATGAAATTCAGATGGCTTAACAAAATTAAACATCTAACAACCATCTGTTTATGATTTTGATAAACTTAAAAAAATACGTTTTTAAGCTTATTTTATGGTTGTGCAACAGGCACACGAGCTATAGCAAAAAGCGCTCTATTTAATGGCTTAGGCTTGTTTACCAGATCTGCCAAATCTTTTGGATTTGGCAATTAAGAAAGAAAAAATAATTACAAAGCAAAAAGCTCTGGTTCGCCACCGAGACAAAACAATATACTTGAGCGTTTTTTGAATACCTTTAAAGAGTAATTGTGCGTAATAAGCAAGCACAGAAATAATGACATCAAATGAAAAAAACTCTTTTCTTTTTCCTAATATTATCCTCGGTATCCATATTTTCCCAAGATGCTGAATATGATGTTTCCTCTTATCTGACAGAAGGTACCAAAGCACCAAACACTCACTATATTGGAGAGGCTTGGTTAAATGCCATTATCCACGATGACCAAGAATTGGGCTATAATATTACAAAAGCTACCTTTAAAGCTAACTCAACCCTAGATTGGCATAAACACAGCTCTGCACAAGTACTGATAATAGTTGAAGGTGAGGCTTATTATCAGGAGAGAGGAACCGAGGCTGTAATCTTAAAAGAAGGAGACATCATAAAATGTGAAAAAGGTATTGAACATTGGCATTCTTCTACCAAGAACAATGATGTAACCTACTTGGCTTTATATGGTGGCGGGCAAACAACTACTTGGACCGAAGTAGTAACCCAAGAATATTATGACGAAGTAGCGGAAAAGCTAAAAAATAATTGAATCATTAAGATTAGTACATTTAAACACGAAACATTAAACATAAACACCAAGGTGTACTGTATCTATAAACTATTTGAGTATTGCTTATAACCGAGCGCTTTGCGTATTTTTATGAAGTCAGTAAAATCTTATGGATTTTGTTTAGACGCATAAAGAAAAATGTTGCTATAAGTGGGGCGTAAAGTAAACACTGGTTTTCCCCGCACTGTTTCATAGCTAAAACTTTGGTATAGATTTAAACGATAAAAAAGCATGTACAAATCAGTTATACTTTTTGCCCTTCTATTTATCTCTTTTCAAGTCAAAATAATAGGACAACAAAAAGAGAACACGTATATAAAAGCCGGCTTTTTATACGACAGTAAGAACAATAAGCTAATTAAAAACAAACTAATACAAATTCAAGGAACTAAAATTATTTCTATTGGTGAATTTGAATCTTTACCTCTTAATAGTCCTGTAATAGATTTAACACAATATACCGTTCTCCCAGGATTAATAGATGCGCATACACATGTGCTTTTCTCTCAAGATGCTAATGAAGATTTTGCAAAACACAGTGTTCATTCCCTTACTATGGAAAGCGATGCATTGAGAGTGCTCCGTGGGTCAAAAAGGGCTCAAAGTTATCTATATGAAGGTATAACCAGTATTAAGGACTTAGGAAACTCAGGACTATATTTAGATGTTGCACTACGTGATGCTATAAACGAGGGTACTATAGATGGCCCACGTATATTTGCTTCAGGACCTATCTTAAGCGCACAAGGTGGGCAGATTTATGGTGTATTACCAGAACACCAAACCATTATTGATTTAGAGTATAGAACCATAAAAAGTGTGGAAGATGCTAAGAATGCCGTTAATGAACACGTCAACCAAAATGTAGATTTGATTAAAATTTGTGCTGACAATCTTCCAAACAAAACTTTCTTGACCGTAGAAGAAATGAAATCTATCGTTAAGACCGCTCATTCATATAATTTAACGGTCACAGCCCATTGCGTTACCAACCAATCTGCTTTAAATGCTATTGAAGCTGGAGTAGATGGCATAGAACATGGGTTTAATTTGGCTGATAGCACATTAGTTAAAATGGCTGAAAAAGAAGTTTTCTTAGTACCTACAGAAAATAGTAAATGGTACATGAACCGGTACGCTAAACTAGCAGGCTATGATGAAAGTGAATTGGATTGGATCAATAACTACATGACCAAAATGGAGCAAAGGTTAAGCAAGTCTATTAAAACGGGCGTTACTATAGTATCAGGTTCAGATAATTATACCGATATTAATACAACAAGAGGAAAATCTTCAAAAGATATGTTTACTTATTATTTTGAGGCGGGAATGAAGCCATTAGATATTTTACAATCCAGTACTTATATTTCGGCAGTTCAATTAAATAAAGAAAATAATATCGGTTATATATGTCCCAAAGCAAATGCTGACATCATAGCCGTAAAAGGTGATATCAAGAATGACTTCATCAACACGATGAATAATATAATCTTTGTGATGAAAGATGGAAAAACTTACATTAATAAAGCTAATTGAGATTTATTTTACCCATGAAAAGGAATACCAACATAGGCTATTATAAATACTGGGTTTGCTAATTAAATCTTTTGTTATGGCTACATACTTAATTAGAAATTAATCGCTATTCGTTTCAGTTTTAACCATGACAGAAGCCGTTACCAAACATTAAAGATTAACCCTTGCATAAACCGCCAAAACCAAGCCTATGAACAAGAAAATTTTATTTTTGATATCCGCATTGTTAACTGGCATAGGCTTTCTTTACTATATATTAGCCTATCTACTTACTAGTTCTAGCGAAATTGACTGGGTAATGACTTTGGTTTTTATGTCCTTTACCATTTCTTCTTTTTCTGCTTATTTCAAACTGAAAAAATCAGAAAAAGAATCTAAATAATACACCTTTATTGAATTGAAATTATTAGCAGAAAAGGTCTTACCTATAATCTGCATGAATACTTTACTCGTACATCATCATTACTTCAATAGACTCTCACTAATTACATAAAAAATAAGAACAAGCATTTATATTTAATTATTGTAGAACTAGAACACGAACAAAAATCGAAAACAAACAGAGCTAAAAAATAAAATCCATTGTAATTAACCACAAAATTTCTAGCATGATATCATCTTGAATTAGATAACTCCACAAAATGAGCTATAATTTGGAACATTCATTCCAAATTATATATCTTTGTTTCATGAACAAGAAAGAAGCCATACTAGCATCTGCTCTTACATTGCTTACCGAAAAAGGAGTACATAATACACCTATGTCCGCAATTGCCAAAGCTGCCGGTACTGGTATGGGTACCATTTATAATTACTTTCCAAATAAAGATATTCTTATCAATGAAATTTACATCAGCATAAAGAAGAAAGAGAAAGAAATCTTTTTGGAATTTGATATAAACAAACCAATTAAAACACAATTTGAGTACTATTTTACTGCTATCATCGACTTTTTTGTTCAAAATCCCAGTAATTTCATGTTTATGGAGCAATTACAGGCCTCTCCTATTATAACTGAAGAAATACGAACAGAAGGTTCAAAATCCATTGAGCCAGTAAAAGAATTATTGATAACTGGTAAACAACAACGCATTATAAAAACCATTGCAGTAGATGAGTTGCTCATGTTTATTGGCGGTGCCGTTTTATCCTATTTAAGATGGTATTTTAATCAAACTGAAATCAAAAAATCTTCCCTTAAAAACCAAATAGAATTGGTTTGGGACGGAATAAAAGCATAAAAATTTATCAATTAACTGGAATGAACATTCACTCCATAAATAGTACAACTATGAAAAAAAATGTATTAATAACAGGAACATCAACAGGCGTAGGTTTTGAAAGTGCCATATTATTCGCAAAAAACAACTTTAAAGTATATGCTACTATGCGTAATCTTAAAAAAGCAGTTGAACTTGAGAAACGTATTGTTGAAGAAAATTTAGATATTGAAATTCTTGAATTAGATGTCACTAAAATTGAATCGATAACCGCTGCCGTTAAAGCTATTATAGAAAAAGATGGCAGAATAGATATTCTTTTTAACAATGCAGGTGCCGGATTTGCAAAAACCACAGAACAAACTACAGAGGCTGAAATAAGATGGGTAACAGATGTCAACTACTTAGGTGTAGTGTTTTGTACGCAAGCGGTTTTGCCATATATGAGAAAGCAAAAATCCGGACAAATCATATCCATAACTTCCGTTGGTGGATTGGTAGGTCAGCCATTTAACGAATTGTATTGTGGTGCCAAATTTGCCGTTGAAGGTTTCATGGAAGGTCTTGCCACGTATGTTGGAGATGCTTTCAATATTAAATTTACTTGTGTGGAACCTGGGGGAATATCCACTGAGTTTATGACTTCCGCCATTGATAAGACCGCAGTAGATGGTGAGTTTGCAACGGGTGAATACCTTCCTATTTTTGAAAGATATATGGCCGGAAATCAAAAAAGGGCAAAAGAAAGCGAAGAACAGGTTTACCAAACTGGTTTAGAGGTAGCCACTGTTGCCCTTAACGTAGCACAAAACGAACAACCACCTTTACGTATTCGTACCTCTAAATGGGCAGAAGACTTTTGTAACTTAAAAACACAAGCTGATCCAGATGGAAAAAAAATAGTGCAGCAGATCAAGGAGTCTTTTTTATAAAAGGACTTTCAGTATATCCTATTTAGATTACAATATACTATAAGATAGTATGTGCTATTGATATGTTAAATCAGGTGATTTTCTTTCAAATTAGTCAATATATAAAAGGCTAAAAGCTTAATAGTCTTTAACTTTAACATAATAACCATAAAAAAAACGTCATGATAAAAAATCATTTTAAGATTTTAGCGATACCTGTATTAGTATTCATTTTTATGGCGTGTAAAGACACAAAGTCAAAATCTAATACGGAAGCAACTACAGAAGTCACCATTTCGGTCAATAAAGAAAATTTTTTTCCTGGCGGTCTAGTTGAACCCATATCTATTGTTAGTAAAGAAATGTCTGATGGTTCTACTGCTGATTGTTACAAAATTGTCACTTCTGGCACACCTTCAGAGCATGAAATGGGACCATGGTGTCCAGATAATATTTCTGATGATGCCTCTAAAGGTGGTGTTTGGGCAGTAGAAGGGGAAATCTACGATATTGACGGCGAGTTCATTAAAAATTTAGGAACACTTTTTAATGATGATACTTGGATGCTCTATGATAAGACCACGGGTGAAATCACTAAAACAAAGACCAAGGCAGAATGTAATGATGCCGCAGACCCAAATGTTGGCGAAGAATATAAAAACTTTTGTGTAGAATGCTTACCATCTTACATCACTGGTATGACGCATACGTATTATATACCGGTTACTCCTAAAAAAGCACCTGAAGGATATGCTTTTAGATCAGGACCTCCAAACGGCGGTGAAGATGGCCATGAAAGACCTGAACGCCCAAAAGATGGAGAAAGACCTAAAGGACCACCACCAGGCGGAGAAGGCATGGGACCTTCCAATACAGGTTTAGCTTTTAACGGTGTTGTTTTCAACGCACCTGCACCTGTAGATAATATCTTAGCGGCTTACACTATTGCTCCTTTTGATGATGCTGGCGGACATATTAATTTACACGAAGGTTATCACTACCATGCGGCAACAGGTGTTTCTAAAAAAATAGCGCAAGAAGATAATCACGCTCCAATGATAGGCTATGCCATGGACGGATATCCAATTTATGCCAACACGGATGCCGATGGTAACGAAGCTAGGGACTTAGATGAATTTAGAGGTCACTACGACGAAATTAGAGGTTACCATTACCATGTAGACAAGGCTGGAAGCAACAATTTCATTGACGGTTTACGTGGTGTTTATGCTATGTAAAAAACTTCTTTTACCACTTTTTCTTACTGCTTTTCTCTTGGTAAGCGATGTACTTTTTGCCCATAATCCAGATTTTTCGAGTATAATTATTTCGAAAACGGAAAATGGGCAAATTGTTATGCAATTAAACAGCTCTTTAACGGCTTTTCAACAAGAGGTAAATTATATAAACAGGGAAGGTGCCTATGCATCTCCAGAAGAATTTCAAGATTTAGTTCTTCAACTTTTTGAGTCTAGATTCGCTATTGTTCTAAACAATAATATTACCCTTCAATTCAAAAATTCACAAGTGTTCTTAGGTCATGAGACCAAGATAGTTTCAGAGCTAGTTGGTTTACCTGAAGAAATAAATCACATTTACTTAAAAAATGAATTGTTCAAAGACCTATACAACAGCCAATCTGTTGTTGTATTTTTATTGGATAGATTTCCTAAAGAAAAATTTACTTTACAGCGCGATAATCAACACGAACTAAATCTTACTTTAAAAGAAGGAAAATGGGAAGCGCCAATAGGCAAAAGAGATAATACACCCTTGAAGTATTTACCCTTTCTGATTACTTTAATAATTGGTGGTTTTTTACTTTTTGTTTCCAGAAAATAAAATATTGTATGAAAAAACCGAATACAGCAGTTTATATCGCTTTAGTAATCGTTATAATCGGTCTTATATTTCAATTTATGGAAATGGGAGTTTTTGGAGAAGACCCCATACCTGAAATTACCCAATATAATCAACTGTTTTTTTGGACCGGAATTCTTATTTGGGCTCTTGGATATATGAAACAAGAAACTGTAAAAAAGAAGGATAGCGAAAATGACCTGTGAACTAAACAACAATCTAACGGGTCTGCTTGCGTTGAACTACCACTATAAAACCAACAAACCTTTCGCTATCCTTTTTAAAAATATAAACTTCTTTATTTGAATAGACGAATAGAAGATTCTTTCAAATTCAATTTAGCTGGTTGCGGAAATTCTGCATGAAGTATCAATACATTTTCATGATGTTGCTCTAATTCACTCAACACCTTTCTGTTCAACAATAAAATGGTTGAATGACCGTAATGGTCTAATTTATCAAGAATGGTTTTTCCGTTAAATTCACACACCCAATGTGTTTCTGACATATTTTCTTCGTAAAACAACTCTAAAGTTGGCACTTGGTAATAATCGTGCTCACCAATACCCTCTAAATCAAAAACCAAACGAAGCAATCCGCCTTCTAAAGAGGCTCCCTCAATAGAAATACCTAATTGTTCAAAAGACAATTTACCAGAAGTTGGCTCATTAAATTTTACTTTTATCTCTCCTTGATTTATCTCTACTTTGCTCATCTACGTTTGTTTTTATGATACCACCAAAGCTAGATAACAACGTAGATCAATACTATGATATTTATCAGGATTAATAAATCAATACATCTTATATAATGCAGTTACAATAATACCGTGTTCATCTACGACTTTTAAAAGTTCGCGCTGGGCTACAACTTTCAAATTAAATGGCGCTAACAAAAGATTGATGCCACTTTGCTTTTTTAAACGGGTACCTTGACCTGAGATAATATCTACATTAGGTGTAAAATCTTTATCAGGAAGATGTTCTGTTACTATTACATACTTGTAATCAACAAGCTTAGCCGCAACCTGCTTTACCTCATCATTAGAGATATGCTGTAACACTTGACGAAGAATAGCACAATCTGTATTGGGCAATGTGTCTTTAGCAACATCTAGACATAGAAATTCCAAATTAGGAGCTTTATATTTCTCTTTGTTGCGCTCAATTAATTCTGGAACAATATCTACCGCAATAAAATTCTTGGCGTGGTCCACCAATTCTTTTCCCACATTAAAATCCCCGCAACCTAAATCACATACTGAAATTGGTTTTTCAAATGAACTTAAAAAAGCAATTAATTTCTCTACATAAGGTTTTACAATTTCAGGTTTATGCGAACCTTCACCAGAATAAAAATCTTCACCACCACTACCCCACAAGTTCTTTTCATAGACTTGTTGCATAGCATCTTTTGTTGGCCATGGTGTTTTTGCAATCCTCTTCTTATCCTCCTTCATATAATTTCAAGCCTACTTAGAAGTTCAAAATAAGTTAATATAAATTAAATATCAGCACCGAAAACACCGAACAAAAAAAAACAGTTTGCATACAAGTATTCCTATTCATAGTAACCTAGACTGTTACAAATAGATTTTAGTTGGTTATAAAATCTTATATAAATCCCCCTATTAGATGACAGCTATTTTTAAAACCTATTAATAATACTATTACTCCAAGTTTAATTAATAGTTTATCCGTTTGGGTGTTACCCTTTAATTGGTTTAAAAAATACTAAGCGAAAATAATCATAAGAGATTTCAACACGGTAAAAGAAATATGTATCCCAAATTACTACGACCATTAATTTTTATAAAAAATATAAATCCAAATTGCTCTAGATAGTCTAAAATTCACTGTACTTAACAACAATGTCACCGTAGCTATAATGGCAAAAACAGAAATAGGTGATAAATCTATAAAATGCCAAAACAACACTAAACACACTATCATTTGCGCAACAGCCAGCGCATAACTCACAAACATTGCACCAAAAAAGAAACCTGTTTCGCGCTCAAACTTAAAGTTACATTCCGTGCACCTCTCATTCATTTTGGGCATTCTTAATAATAGAATATTGCCCTGATCTTTAAACACCTTTCCTTCTTTGCAATTAGGACATTTGCATTTTATAATATCTGACACTTTACTCATGACCTCTAATTTAATACTGCAAAATTAAGACCTAAAACATATGATTCAGTCGTATCATTAGCCCCAATATTTGTACTTTTAGGACATTCTTATGAAGATTCCTGTTTTACATATTAGTCAGTTTTTAAAGAATAAGCCTTTAGATAGTCTTTATATAAACTCTTTTGCGCAGCATATTCAAATTAATAAGCACCTAATTAGCAAACCTCACAGCCATAACTTTTACCTGTGTGTAATTTTTACAAAAGGTACCGGTACGCATGAAATTGATTTCGATACCTACTCTATAGAGTCAGGAAAAGTCTTTTTCTTAAAACCAGGACAAACACATTTCTGGAAATTTGAATCGCAACCAGAAGGTTATATTTTTTTTCACTCTCAAGAATTTTATGAACTTAAATTTTTGGATCACTCTTTAAATTCTTTTCCTTTCTATTATTCTAACCAGAACCCGCCATTGCTTCAGTTATCCCAAAAAAAATTAAATCACCTTTCCACTGTTTTTCAAGAGCTTTTTACGGAGTACAGAGAAGAAAACTTATTAAGAGAGGCAAAAATCATTAGTCTGATACATTATATATACATAGAATTTACGCGCGCATATACTGCAGATATTATTATAGAAAAGTTAAGCTCTAGTAGCTATATCAACATACTTGAGCATCTAGAAAAGTTGATAAACACACACTTTTACACTGAAAAACTACCTAAATTCTATGCTGACAAACTCAATATTACAACCAAACACTTGAATAGAGTGGTGCGCAAAACCATTAACAAAACTACGAGTACTTTAATTTCTGAACGTATTATGCTAGAAGCTAAACGCTTAATTGTTCATTCTAATGATAACCTTGCCAACATAGCAGATACTTTAGAGTTTTCTGATTATGCCTATTTTTCAAAATTCTTTAAATCTAATGCAGGAATGACCCCAATGGAATTCAGAAAAATGTATTTTCATTAGCATAAAAATTCAAATAAATGGAACAAGTAAAAATCATATTCTTTCTTTTAGGTTCGTTCTTTGGTATTGAAAACAGCAGAATTGCTTCAGACAAAACCACTGTGACCATTTATCCTGAAAAACAAAAAATAGAGATTGTTCAGGAAAACCTTTTTACCATAATTCAAACCGAAAAAGACACTGCTCTTATCTTGGCACAATGGGAGCAATTAGCAAATTGGAAAGAAAACAAACTGCCTTGGACTAAAGAGTTAGAAAATTTCACCAATAAAAATGTGACAATTGAAAATAATGAAGGAGCCATAGCACCACGCATTTCTTTTAATTACACTGACGAAGATGATTTGTGTGCCTTGGGTATCTGGTATAATAATGAAAAGAAACAATATTCTATTAATAACATTCCAAGAGAGCATACCACAAGCGAAAACGGTAAATTAGAAGGCAATTATTGGATTTTTGAAGGAAACAGCAAATTTAGCTTCACCATTGAAGCTTTTATTGACTTGCCCAATGAGTTTAAAAAATCAAAACTTGCAATCACTGAAATCTTTGAGGACTAAATTTTAAGTATGGATTTACAGAAAAACAAAGAAAATGCCATAGCATTTTACAGAACAGCATACTTGGGTAATCCAAAATCAGCCATAGAGAAATATGTAGGCAGTGAATATATTCAACACAACCCAGACGTTGCCAATGGCACACAAGGTTTTATTGATTATTTTGAACGTATGCAGGCAGAATACCCAGAAAAATCTATTGAATTTGTACGCTGTATTGCAGAAGGCGATTTAGTTTCACTACACACGCACCAAACTTGGCCAGGAAATGATCAATACGTGACCATGGATTTCTTTAGGTTTGATGCAGAAGGAAAAATATGCGAACATTGGGATGCTATTCAGCAAATTCCCGAGAAATCCAAGAACCCGAATACCATGTATTAATTTAATATAAAAGCCTAAAACGTTATTATGAAAGATATTGTTATTCAAGGAATTAATTGGGATGCCAAATCATCTTTTCAACAAGGTCCGGCGAAAGCTCCTGACCTCATTAGAAAAGCATTATACAGCGATTCAATGAACTTGTATACAGAACTTGGGTTATCCATAGAAAACGATGCCATTACGGACAAGGGTGATTTTACCATTAATGAGTATTTTGATATTGAGACCATCACCAAAAACAACATAGATGCTGGTTCTAAACTACTTTCTTTAGGCGGAGACCATTCTGTCACTTTCCCCATTATCAAGGCTTTTAACGAGTACTACCCAAAACTAGATATCTTACATATTGATGCGCATGCAGATCTGTATCATGAATACGAAGGGGACCCTTATTCTCACGCATGCCCTTTTGCACGGATTATGGAAAACGGTTTTGCTGTAAAATTGGTGCAAATCGGTATTCGCACTTTAAATCCGCATCAGGCTGATCAAGCAAAAAAATACGATGTCGATGTTCATGAAATGCGGAATTTAGATTTAAACGCTATACCTAAATTCAATAACCCTCTCTACATTTCTTTAGATATGGATGGCTTTGATCCTGCTTTTGCACCTGGAGTTTCTCATCACGAGCCTGGCGGACTCTCATCACGACAAGTTTTAGACTTAATTCATAGTATAGATACCGAAGTAGTAGGTGCGGATATTGTAGAATATAACCCTGATAGAGATTTTCATGACATGACCGCTTACTTGGCCGCAAAAATGATGAAAGAACTTTTAGGAAAATTGATGGGAAATTGAAATCATTTTTCAATAAAAACCAGTAAATTGACCTATTACTAAACCCAGACCCCTAATGCCGATTACCTTTAAAAATTACATGAAACTCCACAAAGTTTCCTTGATATTGGCAGTATTAAGTTTTGTATTTTACTACACCTTCGCCTATCATTTAGATCGAACCGATTTTATAAAATTGCTCTCCCTTTTTGTAGCACTTTTCTTTTTCTGTTTTAAATTGATACAGTTTGAAAAACTGAATTTCAGGTTCTTATTAGGTATTGGAATTATTTTTAGATTAATTTTTCTATTTATAGAACCCAATCTTTCTCAAGATTTTTATAGGTTCATTTGGGACGGTCATTTGGTCTCTAGCGGCGCCAACCCCTATTTAAACACACCAGATCAATTAATGGAAAATATGGTATCTATGATACCAAATGCCGATATTCTATATGAGGGCATGGGCAGTTTAAGTGCGCGGCATTATAGCAATTACCCACCTTTGAACCAGCTTATTTTTGCTATTGCGGCATTTGTAGGCGGCAAAAGTATATTCGGCTCTTTATTTGCCATGCGTGCCATTATTATTCTTGCAGACATAGGTGTATTCTATTTTGGTAGAAAACTGCTAAAAAACCTGAACAGATCTCCGCATTTAATATTCTGGTACTTCTTAAATCCCTTGGTTATTGTAGAACTAACAGGCAATCTCCATTTTGAAGGGGTAATGCTGTTTTTCTTTATTCTAGCCCTATTTTTATTATCTATAGATAAATGGAAAACTGCAGGTGTAGTTATAGCTTGTTCTATTTCAATAAAGCTCGTACCCCTATTATTTTTACCGCTTTTCCTTAAGTACTTAGGATGGAAAAAAAGCATCGTTTTCTACGCTATCATTGGCATAACATCTATTGTACTTTTTCTTCCATTTAATACCCCAGAATTTATAGACAACTATTCTAAGACTATAAAACTATGGTTTTCTAATTTTGAATTCAATGCAAGCATCTATAACATCGCTAAAAAAACTGCCATACATTTTGATGCAAAGCCGTGGGAATTTATTAAGGAATACGGCAAAATTACACCGTTGTTTACCATTGCCACTGTTGGTCTATTCACATTTTTACCAAAAAGGTATGATTTAAACAGAGTTCTCTGGTCAATGATGTGGGTATTGACCATCTACTATTTTGTATCTACTACCGTACACCCATGGTACGTTATTTTTCTGGTGCTGCTTTCTATTTTTACAACCTACAGATATGCCATCATTTGGTCTGCAGCCATTGTACTGAGCTACTTCGCCTATTCTCAGGCAGATTTCAAAGAAAACCTTTGGCTTCTTGCCATTGAGTATTTTTCAGTGTACGGCTACATTGTTTATGAAATTGTTGCACATAATAACAAAAAGTGAAGTTTTTGTAAAAATTATACAATGTGTGATGTCAAATAAATATAATTTGTACATTTACCCCGTAATGAACGAAAACAACTACATATTATATAGCAACGAGAGCATTCCTGCTCTTACGCGTCCGTTCATAGCTCGCCGCCGTCGCCCGTAAGGGTAAGATATAATTATGGAATTAGGTGAGTCCATTTCCGCACAACAAATCAAAACTTTTTTTACACTTTTAAATCTAACTGGCAATGAACTTAATTGTTGCTAACGAATCACATTTTAAATACGCTCAGGATATTTGCGACACCATAGCGGACTCCGCTAAAGTACGTGGTACAGGTATTGCAAAACGTACTCCTGATTATATTCAGAAAAAACTAGCTAACGGCAATGCTGTTCTTGCATTGGACGGAGACAAATTTGCAGGCTTCTGCTATATTGAAATTTGGGGACATGAGAAATTTGTGGCCAACTCCGGACTCATAGTACACCCAGACTACAGAGGTCAGGGGCTAGCTAAGAAAATAAAAGCTAAAATTTTTGACCTTAGTAGAGAGAAGTTTCCAGATGCTAAAATATTTGGGATCACTACCGGCTTGGCAGTTATGAAAATTAACTACGAACTAGGTTACAAACCGGTTACATTTTCTGAATTGACAGATGACCCAGAATTCTGGAAAGGTTGTCAAACCTGCAAAAACTTTGATATTCTTACAAGAACAGAGCAAAAAATGTGCTTATGCACAGGTATGCTTTATGATGGCGCTACCAAGAAAAAAACCGAAGAATCAAAAGAAATGAACGGTAAGGCATTTACTAGGTTAAAAAGTATTAAAGAGAGTTTGTTTCTGAAAAAGAAATAAGAGTATAGAGTATAGAGTATAGAGTATAAAGTATAGAGTATAGAGTATAGAGTATAGAGTATAGAGTATAGAGTATAGAGTATAGAGTATAGAGTATAGAGTATAGAGTATAGAGTATAGAGTATAGAGTATAGAGTATAGAAGTTAAAAAATAAATATTGAGAGTAGTGAAATAGCTGATTTATAAAATCTTTTTTCTATTGTCTTTTTTCTAACCTCTCTTTTCTAGTTCTACCAAACTAAAACAATAATTACCCGGCATCACCGGATTTGAACATATTACAATGAAAAAATTAGTACTAGCATACAGCGGCGGATTAGATACATCTTATTGCGCTAAACATTTATCAAAAGACAAAGGATTTGAGGTTCATGCAGTAAGTGTAAACACTGGTGGATTTTCTTCGGATGAAATAAAAGAAATCGAGAAAAAAGCGATTGAATTAGGGGCAACATCATATACCTCAATAGATGCCGTACAGACTTTTTATGACAAAGTAGTAAAGTATCTTATTTTTGGTAATGTACTAAAAAACAATACCTACCCGCTTTCTGTAAGTGCCGAACGTATTGTACAGGCAATCGAAATTGTTAACTATGCTAAAAAAGTAGGTGCAGGTTACATCGCTCACGGTAGTACAGGAGCTGGAAATGACCAAGTTCGTTTCGATATGATTTTTCAAATCATTGCTCCAGAAATCGAGATCATCACTCCTATTAGAGATAATAAATTAGCAAGAGAAGAAGAGATTGCATACCTAAAAGAAAACGGAGTAGATTACCCTTGGGAAAAAGCTAAATACTCTATTAACAGAGGACTTTGGGGAACATCTGTTGGTGGCGAAGAAACTTTGACTTCTGAAAAAGCATTGCCAGATAATGCTTACCCAAGTCAGTTACAAGAAAAGAACCCTACGGACGTAAAACTGACTTTCGAAAAAGGAGAGCTAGTTGCTATTGATGGAGAAAAAGATTCTCCCGTTGCTAATATTGAAAAACTTGAGGCATTAGCTTCAAAGTACGCTATTGGTAGAGATATCCACGTTGGCGATACCATTATTGGGACTAAAGGAAGAGTTGGTTTTGAGGCTCCCGCATCTTTAATCATTATAAAAGCACACCATTTACTAGAAAAGCATACGCTTACAAAATGGCAACAATACCAAAAAGAACAACAAGGTAATTTCTACGGAATGTTGTTGCATGAAGGTAATTACCTTGATCCTGTCATGAGAAATATAGAAACCTTTTTGACCGATACTCAAAAAACGGTTTCAGGAGATGTTTTTGTTGGCTTATATCCTTTTCAGTTTAGACTACACGGTATTTCATCTGAACACGATTTAATGACAGATGCTTTCGGTAAATACGGTGAAGTCAATAAAGGTTGGACCGCAGATGATGCAAAAGGCTTTATAAAAATACTTTCTAATTCAGGAAAGATATATAACCATGTTAATGGGGATAAATAAATAGTTAGGAGTTAGGAGTTAGGAGTTAGGAGTTAGGAGTTAGGAGTTAGGAGTTAGGAGTTAGGAGTTAGGAAAAAATAGTATTAAGTAATGAGTACAAAGTATTAAGTGAAAAATTTTAAAAATTAGGTACTTCGTACTTAATACTTATTAGTTGATACTTGATACTCTTTACACAAAATAAAATTATGATTAAAGCAGGTATTATTGGTGGTTCTGGTTATACGGGTGGGGAGCTTATTCGCATCTTATTAAATCATCCCGCAACGGAAATAGATTTTGTTTTCAGTACTACTAGAGCAGGTAAAAAGGTAACTACAGCACACCCAGATTTACTAGGTACTACAGACCTTGAATTTACAGGTGATGTGAATTTAGATGTGAATGTTGTTTTTCTATGTTTAGGTCATGGTAACTCTACGGCTTTTTTAAAGGAACATAACTTTTCTACAGATACTATTATCATCGATTTAAGTAATGATTTCAGACTTGATGCCGATTCCGATTTTGAAGGAAAACAATTTGTATACGGGTTACCTGAATTGAACAAAAGCAACATAGAGAACGCAAAATACATTGCCAATCCTGGTTGTTTTGCTACTGCTATTCAACTAGCGTTGCTGCCATTGGCAAAGGCAAACTTATTAGAAAATGAAGTACATATAAATGCTGTGACCGGCAGTACAGGAGCAGGTGTTAGTCCGTCTGCAACTTCTCATTTTTCATGGAGAAATAATAACGTAAGTTGGTACAAGCCTTTTACCCATCAACATTTGGGTGAAATTAACGAGAGCTTGCACTCCCTACAAGAGAATACGGGCAACCTATTTTTTATGCCAAATAGAGGGAATTTCACTCGTGGAATTTTAGCGACTTCTTATACCAAATTTGAAGGCAGTTTAGAAGATGCCAAAAAAATCTATCAAGAATATTATAAGGATGCCGTATTTACACAAATTTCTGATGAACCTATCAACCTGAAACAGGTGGTAAATACCAATCAATGCCATATTCATTTACATAAACATGAAGATATTTTATTGATTACCTCAGCAATTGACAACCTCCTAAAAGGTGCATCTGGACAAGCAGTACAGAATATGAATTTAATTTTTGGTCTAGAAGAAAATTTAGGCTTGAACCTAAAGGCGGGTGTCTTTTAGAAAAAATGTAAAAAGTACTATGTAATTGGTACAAGAAAAATATAAAACATGAAAATAGCGATTATAGGTGCAGGTAATTTAGGACTTTCTATAGCAAACGGAATTCTAAAAAGTAATGGTGCCACTAGCATGTACCTTACTAAAAG